>ERZ778027.1288-NODE-1288-length-43892-cov-12.045008_pt1 | contig 43892 bp, 44 predicted proteins | sample MGYA00375757_ERZ778027 | MGnify/ENA primary metagenome ERZ778027 (study PRJEB29350, sample SAMN05389817) | bioreactor metagenome | isolation source: Ammonium sulfate bioreactor | place: South Africa: University of Cape Town | collected 2014-02-18 ...
ACTGTTACTGGTGCTGTTAATTATCAACAACCAGCTAGTGGCGGTTTCGCCGGTGGATATGGTACCACTGCTCCTGCTGCTTTTCCAACAGCCACTACATTTGCCACAAATTACGGTTCACTCGGTGGTGCAGGTGGTTTACCCCAGTCAACAGGTCCCGCAACCGGTGCCGTATCTTTTACCGTTGATGCTAGCAGTTCTCAGGTGCTACCACCAACTGGTTGTCAACCTGCATTCTGTTTTTATGTTTAATTCAGCAAGCTCATCGAACTGTCAATTATCGTTCCGATTTGTTTCTAGTTAGTGTTCTAGATAAATAACGGAAGAATAAGAACAAACGGGGCAATAATGTACAAGTTCTCTTTCTCTTACTTTTTTTTCTTCTTCTCTCCTTCATATCTTCTCTTCCCTTCTTTTTCTTTTTTTTCTCTTATTTTTTTTTCTTAAATAAATTAGACGCGATTTTTCTTTTGCTTTCATTTTCGTTTACTTGTAATGTTCTTTTTTTTCATGCCGTCAGAAACAAATATATGGGACGAAAGACCGCAAAAAATATATCTATGAAAAATTACACGTCAACTTACACGTATTCATCATAATGTTACACATCAGTGCACAATTACGATAGATGCAGGGAAAATAACAAGTTAACGAAAAAAAACGAAAAAAAAACGAACGACGAGAGCAAAGAGAAAAACAAGCATCCGAAAAATTTTTATTTACAGTTTAATGATCGCCGCTTGGTATGATCGTAACATTATCATTACGTTGTCCGTAATCAACACAACGTGATGGATCAGCTGGATAAAGTTTTTGTGCTCGACTAACGAGCCGTTTGACAGCTTGAATATATTTTCGTTGAGTTTCATCGTTGAGAACATGTGCGACGTGTTTTGACGCGATTTTTTCACGACCAGGACGAGGGTGAATACCGACCATAGTTGCACCGAGTGGCCTAAAAAAACACACACGCGCATACAAAACAAATCTTCTCATTGAATCGTTTGTCTTACCATGGCGCATTTCCAATAGCCATTTCGAGAAAAAATTCATTTGCACGAATATAATTTCGTTTCAAAACACAATTAACAACATTGATTAATGATTCGAGTATATCATCTTGTAATGTATTGGATTTTAATTTTCGAAATAACGGCTTCATATAAGCGCCTGTTTGTTGATGAAGTGCTGTCTCGATTTTGCCTTGAACAGTTTTCTTCTCGTCGATATCACGTTCATTGAGTTCGTGCGACCATTTTTTAAGAATAAATTTAAAATAATTTAACACTACTTGACAATCATATGCTCGATTGCCTTTACGTGTTGTTTTAATCTGTTCCATGATCTCAGGCAAATCAAAGCCACTTTCTTCTTTAACGACTTCTTCGGTTTGATTAGGTATCGGCGGTCCAACAGCAGTATCTTCTTCTTCAGCATTGACTTCTTCGGATGATGATGGATTTTTTGCATGAAGAATACAAGCTAAATATTCTCGATCGATTTTGTCCATTGCTATGAAAAAAAAAAGAAACGAAATACGTTATTTCAACATTGAATTTTGCATATGCAACACTAACCAGCTTTGAAATCATTTCGTTGTCCTCTCAATTCTGGTTCACTTGTCTCTAAGATTCGTAATCGTCGAAATGAATCGAGATCGGATTCTCCAAATAAACGAATCGGTTGATTACGTTCACGTAGTTTCTTAACCACATCGCCTCGTGGTGGTAATTGAATTTTTTCATTCGCAGTTGTTGTAGGTTTGTTACTGCTGTCATCAGTTGTCGACGATGATGCTCCGTCTTTTTCATTTGAACTGTCCGTTTTCGAATAATAGTTTTTCCAATACGCTTCTTCATGTTTAGCTTCTAAATCTCCTCGACGAAAACATTTCTTTTCTGGCAGCAAAACATTCATCGATTCGACATTTTTACGTTTTCGTTCAATTTCAGCTTTCAATGACGCAAGATCCATGTTGACGAATGATCAGTAAATATAAGAATGCAACTAAGAACCATCAATCTCGATAGTTCTATAGAGGTCGTTGAAAACGTGAATAAATAATTTTATTTTTTTTCGAATCTTGATTTACACCGAGAGTTTTTTTTCTTCGAAATCAAATTTTTCTTTTGTTTTAGTCAAAAAATATTATTTTTTTTTCTCAACAAAGACCAATGTACATTAAATATGGCTGTCGAAAGAAAATGAATGAAAATTTTTTCATTGTATGACTCATCTCTGATTGAACTTGAACAAGCAAAAGAAAGAGCGAACGAACGAACGAACGATCGATCGAACATCGTTGCTATTTGTTCCTTTTTCTTTTCCAACATCGAAAAAAAAATGCTCATATTGAAAGTTTTCATTGTCAGATATTCCCTCGTGAAATCATGAAGCAATTACTGAGAGAAAATAGAATATTTTTAAAAAAACAGATACATTTTCAAGCGCAATAAAAACACGTATGAGATGAATAACGATAAATATTCTCTGTCGAAATATTTCCTTTTTTTTCTCATTCCATTCGAATCGATAGGCATTCTCTCGATTTTTTTTATTATGATCTGTAAAAGTCAAGTAGATTTGTTCGAACATTAACATTCATCGCCAAAAAAAGTGCATTTATGTACAGAGTTCTCGTCCCTTTTTTTTTCTTCGTCTTCTTTATCTATATAAGCAAGATTTAGTTACTCATTAAATGATTTGTCTCGTCTGTCTGATAGCGTGTAAAGTTTTATCACCTATATATATATCTCAATTCGTTTCATTGTCTTCAATAGAGATTATTGTTTATTCAACGCGACACCGGCGTCTTATGTTTATATTCGTATCGTCCCACGGTGGTCTGTCCACTGTCAACAGCTTGTTTAACCTTCATCTTGACCGATATCTCTCTCTCTCTCGTTCGCTGTTGTTGTTGATTATTCATTCATTCGTTGAGTTTCGTCTTTTTCTCCTCCAGTTTTATTACGCTAAATGTTAATTGAATAGGTTTCATGTGAACAATCTGATTTATTGTTAGCATATTACGTCAACAGACTAATCGGTTTAGTTTTGAGAATGACATGCTGAACTAATCGAGATCACAGATGGTGTGTATGCACGATTGAAACATCTTCTTTTCTAGATAATATGTAAGCGAATCTCATCGTTATTGGAAGATTTATTTATCAAATATGTCAAATCGAAGTTGGGGTATTGAACTTTGGGTATGTGAATGTACAAAAAAAATCGTTCTTCTTTTTTTAAATATCTTTTATTCGTTTTTCTTAGGATCAATTCGAAAATGTGTCGAAATATACGGACAAAAGTTTGCAATTCTGTGAAAAATACGAATCCTTTCTCAAAGATCGTTCGACTGTCGAAGATGATTATGCCAAAGCTTTGAAAAAATTAACTAAAACCTACACACCAAAGGTCAAAGAACAAGAAGAATTCTACAATAAGTATGTGCAAACAAACAAAAGACGAAATTGATATATTGTTTTTTTTTTGTGTAAAGATATTCATTTACATTTGCATTCTGTTCGAGTTTAAAAGAACTTCAAGATCTCGCTTCTCAACATGAATTAATCGCTGAAAATCTTCGCGAACGTGCTATCAAACAAATACAAATTACAGTTAAAGAATGTCGTGAACAACGAAAAAAATATCTCGATGAATACACGAGATTTAAACGACAACTTGACAAACAACACGAATTAATGATGAAAGTAAAAGCTTCGGATTGTAGGAAAATTCACCGTAATTCCTGTTGATTTGATTTAGTCATTACGAAAATATGAAGAATGTCACGAATCGGCTCGTCGTGCTAAAGAAAGCTACGAAAAAGCTCACGAAGATCTCGATCTCTCTCGTGCTCAATTAGAAAAAGCTCGCGATACAATGACGACAAAATCGAAAATCTGCGATGATTCACGTGCGAGTTATTCGTCCTATGTCTCGTTATTCAATGATGCTCAACATTTATTCTACGAACGGCAATTGCCAACAATTCTAAACGATCTACAACAATTAGATTGTAGACGTTCGGATGAACTGAAAGATGTTTACATGAAATGTATTCATACTCATGCTGAAGTTCTACCGCGAATACAATGCTGTCTCGATGAAATGACCAAACAAACCGAACAAATCAACGCCAATCACGATACGAACGTTGTCATCGAAGAATATAAATCCGGTTATCAAATACCAAACGATGAAAAAGAAATTGATTTAAACGCTGGTGATCTGCCATCGTTGTTGATGAATGGTTCACATTTACAGAATAATCATAATGATCAACAAATCTATAATATTAATTATATGAATCCGAATGAATTGGCTCGTTCGAATACATTGAGAAGTTCGGGTAGTGATCATAGTTGTCAGAATGGTTTAGGCGCGATCTATGCCGTTGGGAATGCAAGTGGACATGTCAATGGCACGCAGACATTAATGGCAACACCGTCATTGAATTCGAGAAAGACGAATGGAAGCAAAAGCGGAGGAACGGCGAGCACGATCAGGAAAATCTTCGGCAGTTCATCGCAAAGAAAAGTAAGCTTATAGCGAATTGATTGAAGATCAGATTTCACTGTTTGTTTTTTTCTCTCGGCCCTCTTAGTCGATATTTGTAAGTAAACGAAAGAATGTCCCTTGATATTTTCTCTTTGCACGTTACGAATGTTGATTTTCTTCTAGAAATTGAATAGTTTAAGTTCCTATATTCGAGTACACTTGGGCTTGATTTCGACGCGATATTTTTTTCGAATTGATTGTTTATGTTTTTTATTTTTAGCCATCGAATAATTCCAATGGCAATGCCGTATCGGCGAATACACCGTACAGTTCATTGCCGCCAGCTCAACGTTTGAAAAAATTTCAAGAACAAATTCAGAATTGTCGAAATGAATTAGAAAAACAACAGAAAGCCAAGTAAAAATTGACACGAATGTTGAAATATTCATCTTAATTTTTGTTTTCCAGAGAGGGTCTAACGAAAATGAAACTTGTTTTTCAAGAAAATCCGAAATTCGGCGATGAACAAGATGTCATACAACAGATTCGAGCCATTGATGAACATATTGATAAACTACTAGCTGAAATCAAACGATTTGAAGTAAGAGCGATTTGGAAATCGAAAGTTTTGATTGATTTATTTTTCCTGTTTTCCGCAGGCTTATATCGCAGAAATCGATCGATCACGAGCACCGGTTTCAGTCGATTACGATTCGACATCGTATCTTCGTGCAGCCTATGGTTCCGATCAATCGATTAGTAACACATCACAGCCGAGTACACCATCACAAAATCGAAGGTAAACGAAACGAACATGAGAATTACACGCTCAGATTTTTCTTTTTGCTGTGACTTGCTTTTAATTTCACATTGAAATATAGTTCAAGATATTTCTATCAATTTTATTTGTCACAATATAACCCCAAGTTCACTCATCGACGTTGGTCGACAACGATTTGGTTAGCAAATAAGAAAAAGAAACACATACATAAATGATAGATTTAGCATGATGCTTCTTCTCCTTCTTCTTCTTCTTGAACATGTTTTATACGAAATTGATCTCTATTCGATCGTGTTTTTCTAGTCCACCGGATGTTCCAACTCATGCAAATGATTCCACTCGACAAATATCCGCATATTCTGATCAGAATGGTTCGTTCGAAGACGAGGAGATCGACAACGAGCCTTGTCAACCGGTTGATCAAATGGATAGTCATTATTCGATACAATCGAACGAAGGCATTGTCGGCAAAGCTTCGGCGTTGTACGATTTCAATGGTAAGATTTCGCAATTCAATATCCGTCTGTGAATCGAAAACAATTCGTTTCAGGTCAAGGAACCAATGGCTGTCAATATGTTAACGCTGTGACTATTTCTGCAGGCGAATGTATCGATATTTTAGAAGATGATCAAGGTGATGGTTGGACACGTATTCAAAAGCCGGACGGTTCAATTGGTTTCGTTCCTTCAACATATCTTCGTATTGAATCTTCAACATCTCAAAAAACCGATTCCGGCCGTTTTTAAACAAAAAAAAACGAAAACATCATCCACTCATGTCTCTTTCTCTCTGTCTTTTTGTATCTGATTTTCATCTCTCTCCATATACACGCGCACGTGTACTGCTCACTGATGTATCCCAGTTGACTCATCATCCAAATTTAACACGCCAAAATCAATAATTTCCTTCCTTTCTTTCTTTCTTTCTTCACGTTTTCATTTTTGTTTTTGGTTTTGTTTATTTACTGTTCAATTTCATTCGTCAAGCCCGTAAACCTAGTCAAATACTATTTGAAAATGAGAGCGAAAAGAAAAAAAACGCCAAGTCTATCCAAAAGAATTCAATATGTAATTTGTTTGTTTTGTTTTTGCTTACAGGGCTGTCAGATATTTTGACATGAATTCTACAATCGAATGAGCGAATGCATTTCCTTCTTCTTCTTCTTTCTTATTTATAACCTTTCTTCTTTCTTCGGTCATCTGAGATGAACAGTAAAACAAACAAAACAAAACACTCAACTAAAACCAAATACTATCACGAAGAAGCATCATCTTCTGAGTATTAGATTTCGATATCTTTAATAATAATATATATATTATCTTGATTCTAAATCAAAATTCATTTCCTCTTGTTTATCGTTGTTGTATATCTCTAATATCTTCTTTACTCTCATTTATTATCTTTCTCGCTCTTTGTTTGTTTGTTTGTTTGTGTATACACATTTATATAATCTCTTGTTCATTATACTTTTATCTTTGAACAAAAAAACACAAGCAGAAAGAAGAAAATCAATAATATAACCTCATTTAATAATAATATCAGCACACATGTTTGTTTGTTTGTTTTCTTTTTCTTTCTTGTTTATAGATTTCGTTTTTGATTTGAACTTAAGAAGAAAGTCATGTATAATTTCGGCTCGGCAACACCGGGTAGTACGAGCTTTTTAGCTCAATCAACACCGATCAATCAAACGAGAAGTGCAAGTGGTTTTCTATTTAATTCAACAGCAACACAACCGAGTACATTAACGTCAACGCCATTTGGATCGACGACACTGTTCGGTACGTCAATTAATGATTTTTTTTGAAGAAGAAGAATAATTTTTGTTCGTTTTCAAGGTGGTGCAACGCCAGCAGCAACATCGACAACGACTTCGACTGGAACGGGTACAATTCATAAATTCGATGCAGTTCTTGGCACAGATAAAATCAATAAGAATGGCATTCAAACACAAATTCGAACGAAAATTTTCAATGTTTGTGCGATGCCTGTTTATGAAAAGAAGTCAATGGAGGTTCGATTTGATCAGTCGTTTCTTTCTTTTACTGATACGAAATGTATTTTAAATAGGAACTTCGATTCGAAGATTATGTCGACAATCGAAAATTTGCTTCAGCAACAACAACAGCAGCAACAAGTTTGTTTCCATCGACAGCAACAAGCTCGTCTTTATTTAGTGGCTCAACAACACTCACAAATCGTATGTCAAACCAACGATATTCTTTGAAAAATATTCATTTTTTGTGTTTTATTTAGCTACAACAAGTACATCGAATATATTCGGGAATAAAACAGCAACTACAACAGCAACATCATCATCCGTAAATAAAAACAAATTAGTTAATTATCAAACAACATTTGTTCATATTTAGCCATTTACTTTTGGAGCATCAACTGCACCGACAACTGCAACAGCATCACCATTTACATTCGGTGCACCGGCAGCAACAGCAACGACAACAACATCGGCAGCAGCAACACCGTTTTCTTTCGGTGCGCCGGCGACAACATCAACAGCTACTTCAGTAAACATTAATTCGCCAGTCGTCTTGTATAAATGACGACACATTTATCTGTTTAGATTACTCCATTTGGTAGTACAACAACTGCACCTGCAGCTAGCACATCATTATTTTCTTTTGGAAGTAGTCAACCACAACCGACAGCTACAACAACAACACCTGCTTTGTCTTTTGGTAACAAAAACAACAACAAGAAATATCTAATTATAATCGGTGTATTTTTTAGGAGGTACTACTGCGACTAGTTCATTATTTCCAACGGCTAGCACAGCTACAACCAGTACACCATTTGGCTTTTCAACAAGCAGACCTGCAACAGTTCCAACATTTTCTTTTACTTCTTCAACAACCGCACCGGCAGCAACAGCTGCTCGTAAGAAACATCTCGAATTCTCATTTGACTTCTGATCGATTCGCTCTTTTTAGCAACTCTATTTTCAGCAGCGGCACCAACTAATCCGACACCTATTCTCACTACTCAATCATCAGTTGACACACGAACGCATTTACAATTATTTCAAACCATGCTCAACATTCAACCATTCAATAGTGAACTAGGTTTTCTTGCTCGAAATATTAAAGTATGGAAATCTCAAGAGAAAACCAAACGAATGTATTTTCAATTTATTTTCTAGCCGAATATTGGTCTCGATCGAACGCGTCTTCGTACTGCACCTGATTCGGCGACAATCAATCCGATTAATAACGTTTTTTCTCCTCTTCTAACCAAACCATCAGTTCTCCCATCGACAACAACAACAACTCCACCGTCATCGTTAATCAACGCGTTGCCAACACATCCTCATACTGTACCCACAGTTCTCCTACCTTCATCATCAGCAAAATCCTCATTAGGTCTATTTGGTAAACGTAAACTAGCCGATTCATTTCTCGATGATGACGATGACAATTCGTTGATGATGGACGATGGCCCATCGTCGATTCATAAACTACCGAAAGTAAACGCCATCAAACGACCACGTGTTCTTGATATGAACAAAATTCGATCGATTGTACTCGGCGGCGGTGGCGGCAGCGGTGGACATAATGAAAGTTTAGTCAAAGACGAAAATCTCTCGGAAACATTTGTCGTTAAAACAACATCGGAAAATGTATCCGGTTGGAAGAAATTCGCCACCTATGACGCTTATTTAGCATCGAAAAAACCACAACTTCTCGAACAACCACAATCACCACAAATAAGACAAGAAGAAAAACCAATGATCATCAATCATGAACGAGCTTTTCGTTTACCACAATTGACACACGATGATTATTATACGAAACCAACGATTGATGAATTAAGAAACTATTTCGATGAACATGGACAATGTTTCGTCAATGAATTTACAGTCGGAAGAGAACATTACGGTTCGGTTACATTTCAAGGATCGAAAATCAATCTTACTGGTTTAGATCTCAATGAATTAAGTACGAAGAGAAATTATTTTAAAAAAAAAAGATATTTCAATTCTAAATTGATTTTCAGTTGAAATCGGTCGTCGACAAGTAACTGTCTATCCCGATGACAAAAATAAACCAAAAGAAGGCGAAGAATTCAATTGTCCAGCTGTCATTTCTCTACTTGGCGTTTATCCAATTGATCGTTCAGCATCAAATTCAGGTGAAGAAATCACCGATCCAGAACGATTAATTGACATGAACTATGGCAATTATTTACGAGAAATGACAAAGAAATTTCAAGGCCAATTTATTGATTATGACGTATATTCAGGCACATGGACATTTAAAGTAAGAAACTCATTTCGATTTCAAAAATTCATTGAATAATTTTGTTTTTTCGTTTTTCTTTAGGTTGATCATTTCTGATTGTTTTTTTCTTTTTCTTTTTCTTTTCTTTTCTTTTTCGTTAATTTGATCTATGATCAAGAATTTGTTTCCAAACTATTGTGATGATGTTCTCTATTCCGCTAATTACTTCTACACAGTGTTTGTCTATCTGTTGATATATATATGTATAAATGTTTGCTGTTCGCGTATTTGTGAAATGAAAGATAATTCACTTGATATTAACAAACAAGAAATTTACTATCTATTTTTTTTTCTTTCTTCCTTTTTTTTCTTCTGTTCAGATAATTGTCTTATTTTGTCTCTCTCTCTCGTTCTCTTTCTCTCTCTCTCTCTCTCTTTTTTTCTTCTCTCTTGAGTGTGTTTCTCCTTGATTGAATACAGAATAAAAAAACAACCACCACAACAACAACAACAACCACTACGACTACTACTAACGAATCTATCCATACTAAGAATAAAGAAAATCAACGCCATCTAGGATGTAAACGTATATTGGATTAGTTGTTGACAACTAAGAATCTGAAAGAAGAGAAGAAAAAAACGAAGAAGGATTTCTTACATTCTCTTGTTCTAATCGATTTATTTTTCGAAGGATAGATTTCGTTTTTCAAATGAGGCACGATGCCCAACAATGAATAAATTACATTTGTTTTTTTTCTTCTTTCTTTGCAAGATCAATGTCGCTAAATTTACCGGATAATGATCCGTTTCAAACTAAACAACCGATTCGGACACGAAGACGAAAACTACAAGAATCATCACGGCTTAGACAACGAAATGCACATCCCGAATTGCAAGCATTATCGTCATTGAAAGGTACTCTCGATTGCGCGATGATCGATTGTTTTTCTGTAGTTTTTGAATTTAGAAACTCCGATTGAACAACAAGAAAAATTATTCATCGAAAAATTAAGACAATGCTCTGTCATATTTGATTTTTCGGATTGCGTTAGTGATTTGAAGAGTAAAGAAATAAAACGAGCTTGTTTGAATGAAATTGTTGATTATATAACTGTCACAAGAAATTGTTTGACAGAAAATGTTTATCCTGAAATTATTTCAATGGTTTGTTTTTTTTTATTAATTATTTATGAAAAACAAACGAATTGATTTGGGGATAATTTAGGTCTCAATCAATCTTCTTCGTGTTTTGCCACCGATTGGTACGGAAAGTTCATCGGAAGAAACCGGTGTCGAAGACGAAGAACCAACATTAGAAGCATCGTGGCCTCATACACAGATTGTTTATGAATTCTTCTTGCGTTTTCTGGAATCATTAGATTTTCAGCCGAACATTGCGAAGAAATATATCGATCAAAAGTTTGTCCTACAAGTAAACAACATAAATTCATTCGTTATTTTCATTCACTTGAATATTTTGCTTTTTTTTCATCGTGAAGTTATTGGACTTATTCGATAGTGAAGATCCACGTGAAAGAGATTTTTTAAAAACAATTTTACATCGTATTTATGGCAAATTCTTAGGCTTGAGAGCATTTATTCGTAAACAAATTAATAACATATTTCTAAGGTTTCTATACTCTGCTTTTTGTTTATCAAAAATGTTGACATTCCATCTTTTGTAAAGATATATCTATGAATACGAGCATTTCAATGGCGTGGCTGAACTACTCGAAATTCTCGGCAGGTAAATGAACAATTGAAAACGAACGGTTTTGGTTTTGTCTTAAAATCTACTTTTATTTAGTATTATCAATGGTTTTGCAGTGCCGTTAAAAGAGGAACATAAAGTATTTCTTCAACGTGTACTTATGCCGTTGCATAAAGCACATTCATTAAGTTTATTTCATCCACAAGTAGATTAGAATTTCGAATGAAAAATTGTAAATCATTGGTTTTTCTTTTAAGTTAACATATTGTGTCGTGCAATTTATTGAAAAAGAAGCGAATTTAGCTGAACCGATTATTAAACATTTACTCAAATTTTGGCCTAAAACTTGTTCAACTAAAGAAGTATCTATCGATCGAATATTGTTCTCGAATGTCTTCAATTATTTTCGTTTTCCCTAGGTTTTATTTCTGAATGAACTTGAAGAAATTCTCGATATAATCGACTCTCAAGTATTCAAAATTGTTTGTATTCCATTATTCAAACAAATATCACGATCGGCAACATCATCACATTTTCAAGTAGAATTCGATTATTCTTTTCGACAAATCGGTTTTTCTTCTTCTGTTTTTGATTTAGATTGCCGAACGATCATTAGCTTTATGGACAAATGAATATGTCGTGCAATTAATCGAAGAAAATCTCGATCAAATTCTACCGATTTTACTTCCACCATTATGTCAAATATCTAAAACACATTGGAATACAAATATAATTACATTGACATATAATCTATTGAAAAATCTCATGGATATGAACAAGAATTTATGTGATGAAATTTTAAATAAATTACGAGATGATGAACAGAAGTAAATCAAAGAAAGAACTGAAATATATTTGTTATTTTTCTTTTCGTAGATCAATAGTTGACCAAGAAAATCGTGCGAATTTATGGCAACGACTTGAAGAGATGAATAGAAAAAACCAACGAATCTAATCATCGTTCTGTACGTTTCATTTCCCAGCATTTGACATTCATTCATTCATTAGCTAATCGAATCTTTAACGTGTACCTTTTTTTCTTTCTTTCTTTCTTTCTTTTTTTGTTGAACATTCTTCTATTTTTCTTAACAAACAAAACAACTTTCATGACAAAGATTTATTTTGTTAGTTTAGTTAGAATGATTTTTGTCAAATCATTTGTTTGATACGAAACAGAACAAACGAAAAAATATATATTTTCTTTTTTTTTTCATTGTACAAAAATCCCAAAACAAAACAGAAAGCTTTAGTTATAGATTTCGTTTCTTTTTATAAATATATATATTTGTGTAAGTGATAAACTGAAAAGAACAAAGAAATAAAAGTTTTTTTTTTATTATATTAAATCAGAAAAATATTGATAAGAGAAAAAAGAAAGACGCAAATTGAAATTGAATATGAATAGATGCCGTTTGATGTTGTTGAGGGTGAGGTTGGTGGTGCTGTCGTTGTTGTTGTTGGAATAGAGAAGGAAAAACTTTTTTCAGCTTTATTTTTACTTGAACATAAGGTTGCATTTTGATTGTTGACATAACAAACAGCAATGCTAACTGTATGACTCTTACTGTCGATGTATTTGTTAGAAATTTGAAAGGAAGTATTAGATTTTGTTGATACAAAACTGTCCTTATTATCAATAAATATACGATACTCAGTAAAACTATCGATGGATATCGATGGTGATGACCATTCAATTCGAATAATTGGATAATCGAATGTAACATTTACAGATTCGATTGAATCTGATGGACGACCATAATCTGTCGTTATTTGAAGTTCTTTGCTAATCATTTCAGAAGTATCTTTACAAGTTAAAATAAATTTATAAGCTGTATTTGGAATTAGATTCACGAAAGTCGTTGTAAGTAGAGTTTCATTCTCTTTTTCTACTTTTTCCCATGGTGTCATCTCATCATCTAATCCATCAATATGAACAGAAGATGCACATGAGTTCTCCTGGTTACAATCAACGATATTTGCCCATAATCTAAAGGAAATGAATTTGAATCAATAAAAACGAACTAATCGAATATTTCAACGGACTTCACATTAGTGGCACTGATTGCTGATCGATCATCGGGTTTTGACGGGTCAATTGCATTGAAATAACTGATCGCTCCTTTGCCATCTATTCCGATTATGAATAAAATAGAAAACAAGCATAGTAACTGATATCGATGCATGTTTTTCTCACGAATGATTTCAATTTGTGATAAACGATTCGTTTTTATCTATCTTTTATTTTCATTTCGTCGATAATATTTACTTTTGGAGTGAGAAAGAGAGAGAGAGAGAGAGAAAGAGATAGAAAGAAACAAGCAGGGATTATGCTACATCATCCACAAAGAATAGTTTTTCTTTTTATTGGAAAGAAAAAAAGATAATGAAATGAATCGATGACTCTTTGCAAATGCAATGTCAATAATTTCATCATTTGCAGATTGAATTTCGTTTAAATCATTGGATATTTGTGAAGAGAACAATTGTGCTTTTTTCTCTTATTAGACACCTGCAGTTCTTCTCTCAGTCTCTTCTTTCTTCTAATAACTCGAATGCGTCATTCAGACGAACTGAAATTTTATCAAGGCAAATCTTTATTGAAAAGAAGTAATTCAAATATATTCGACCTTGTAATGAACAAAATTGAGTCAATTGAAAGCGATTTTTCTTTGGAATGTGTATATTCAAGATTATATTATAATTACATAGAAAAAAAAAGAAAGAAATACAAGACAATAATTGACCGTGATCAGTTCTTGTACGGCTTCGACTTTAACATCTGCTTCATTTTTTTTGTCCTAGTTATTATTGCAGGAAGAGAGAAAACGAGAGAGATTCATTCATTTCTAAAGGCGGGGAGATCGTCAGAGAAAAAAATGAGAAAGAGAACACATGCGTATTCATGTCCGAGAACAAAAAAAAGTCAGTGACAAGAAGTAGAACTTACTGTTCAAGAAATCGCTCATTTCTATCCTGTTTGACCGTATGCCCACGTCCATTGATGATGGACGAACAAGACGTATAGATCGATGAACTCTCTTAGGCCATAGAACGAGCAGAATAAAAAAATGCAAACATATTCACTCACAAGCACACAAGCAACATCTATACATATGTGCATGTATATATATTTTCTTTTTTTGCTATTTTAGTATTGATGTGCGAACGATAAAGCAAAACAAAAACTGAACAAGAATCTTCTTCGAAATAAATAATGAGTATCTATCGAAATGTAAAATGCGTGGTTGTTGGCGATGGTGCCGTAGGAAAAACTTGTTTACTTATGTCATACACAACTAATGCTTTGTAAGTACACTTGAAAAAACAAATGATCAGCTCAATAATTTTCTTGTTTTTAGTCCGGGTGAATATATTCCAACAGTGTACGTTCTTGTTCGATTTTTATCGATTAACAAAAAACTAACTCGATAGTTATTTATAGATTTGATAATTATTCAGCAAATATTATGGTTGACAATGAACCCGTTAATCTCGGTTTATGGGATACAGTAAGAGTTCATTTTTGTTTTGTTTAATGTTGAACTTCTTTCCTTTTTGCTTCTTTAGGCTGGTCAAGAAGGTAAAATGAAACGAAACGAAAAGATTTATTGAGCCAAAATTTCATTTTACTTAGACTACGATCGTCTTCGTCCGTTATCTTATCCTCAGACTGATGTATTTCTCATTTGTTACAGTGTCGTTAATCCGGCATCATTTGATAATGTACGTGCAAAATGGTCGCCTGAAATCAAACATAACAGTCCCGGGATACCTATTGTTCTCGTTGGGACAAAATTAGATTTACGTGATGATAAACATACAATCGAGAAATTAATCGTAAGAGAGAAAATAAAAAGTCCTAATAAAACAAATTCCCTTACGGACGACATTTTTTAGGCTAGAAAATCGGCTCCAATACCGACACAAAAAGGTACAATGATGGCAAAAGAAATCGGTGCTGTCGCATATATCGAATGTTCAGCATTGACACAAAAGAATCTATCACGAGTATTCGATATTGCCATACGTGCTGGTCTTGGCAAATATCCGAATAAGATGAAATCAAAAAAGAAACCACAATGTATTCTTTCATAGACATTTTGTAAATTTTATTCATGAAAATAAATTGATGGCTTTTCATTTTCGTTCAATAAATAAATATATATATAAAGTGCAATATATGAATTAGATTTTCTGCCATTTACCATGTTCTTCGTTTCGATTGTCTGTATGCAATAACCTCGACAGAGTCTCGTTGTAGAGGTCGCGTTATTCGAATTCGAGTATTTCAAGAAAAGAAATGTTATTTGTAAAATTGATTTTTACGATTACGTAAGAATTTGACGAGAGAATTTCTTTGCAAGAAATTTTATTTCCTAATTTCCTGATTGATTCTCTGCAACAAATCAACAATCATTTATCTCATCTATCTAACCAACCACTCACTCATTCATTCATTTAATCATTGACTTATTTCGACGACAAAGACGAGAAAAATGTCATCGGAATCAAAACCTTCAACACCTGTTTCGAATGAAAAATCCGATGAACCCATTGAAATTCCTATCGAACGTTTAGAACCACCGCCGAGTCAAGACTCGGCTAGTTCAGATTCATGGGCAACTGACAGTGATAGTTCCGATGATGATTCTGTTAATATTGAATTACCTCCTGGCATATCATTCGAATGGCTTGATGAGCAAATGCGTGCTGGTGTCGATCTTCGTCCTTTACTCAGTCGTATTTTACCTGGCCTACCCGAGGACATTTCTCAATCGACACTCTACGAACTCATTATGGATCTATTTCTCCCGATGAATCGACGAAATCTTCTCGAACAATATCAAACACTCGATCATGCTGTCGAATTAATTCATTCGAAGAAAAATATTCTCATTCTAACCGGTGCTGGCATATCGGTTAGCTGTGGCATACCGGATTTTCGTTCACGAAACGGTATCTACGCTCGTTTGCATCGTGAATTTCCTGAACTACCCGATCCACAAGCAATGTTCGATATTAATTATTTTACCAGTGATCCACGGCCATTCTTTCGTTTTGCTAAAGAAATCTGGCCCGGACAATATCAACCGTCGTTGGCACATCGATTTATTGCCGAATTAGAACGTCAAGATAAACTACTTCGAAATTATACTCAAAATATCGATTCATTAGAACATTTATGTTCAATCAAACGTTTAATTCAATGTCATGGCTCGTTTTCAAGTGCAACTTGTCGTATTTGCCATGAGAAAGTACGAAGCGATGAAATCAAAGAAGAAATTCTCGAACAAAAAATTCCACATTGTCGAAAATGTTCGAATGACATATCGGACGCCATTCTCAAGCCTGATATTGTCTTTTTCGGCGAACAATTACCCGATGATTTTTATAATACGATCGCTGATGACAAAGAAAAATGCGATCTTTTAATTGTTATGGGTTCGAGTTTGAAAGTGAAACCGGTTTCATTAGTTTCCGAGCTAATCAATAGTAATACTCCGCAGATTTTAATCAATCGTGAACGTTTATTGCACAAACGATTCGATATTGAATTATTGGGCAATTGCGATGTGATTATTAATGAATTATGTGTTCGTCTAGCGAAATTAGATAGTGAATTTGAGAAATTCGCGTTGCCACATCAAAATTCATTGAATGAAATTTCTTATGAAACTCTTCGAACCGAACTCGAACAACAAAAACATAAGAAACCAAAATTAGAAGATTCGCCAACATCCGAAACGAAAGTTGTCATACCAAATCCAGCATTACTGTCCTCAACATCGTTCAATCCTGATACATCTTATGTTTCACATCCGCCACGACGATATATATTCTCGGGCGCCGAAATCGATCTCTCATCGGACGACGAATCATCCGATGACGACGAACATTTACCACATAAACCCGTTTCAACAACGACAACAGTTGAATAGAAATTTGTTTTGATTTCGTTTTTATTTATTTGTAAATTTGACGAATAAAGGAAACGAAGAGAGAGAATTGCGAAAAAAAAGAAGATGTACGTTGTGTATACATAGATAAAGTCAAGAAGATAGTTCATTACGAGAAATCTCGATCACGACAAATGCATGGTGCGATCATTGTCCAAAAGTAAAGTGCTATACATGTCCAAGATGATGAAATCTTAACCCAAACAGCTGCCTCACTCTGATGAAAATTATTTATGTCATTCGATGGTTTAAGCCAGCTAAAAAGCAAAAGTTTAGAAAATAATCAATCGAAATCTGTAATTACTTTGTCAATGTCATCATAACGTAAAACGATGCTAAGAAAAACATAAAATGAAATAATGAATAATTATAAGCAACCGATTCTTCTTCATCGTCGATACTTTTGCCACCTTTTTCTATAAAATTAAATTAAATTAAAAATGGAAATTCTTCGACATTGTAAATTTACCGGTATCAGTCGGCTCAGCAGTCATTGATTCATCTTTTTCGGTAATACCTAATAATTTTCCACTTGATGATTTCGATGAATTTGTCAATGCCGAATAAATAATCAAACCAAAGAAGATAATCAAACCGATGATTGACGATGCGCCGATTTTACCACCATTTGTTGAACCACTCGCTGTTGTATTCGTTGGTCCTGCCCATGATGGATTACAAATTGGATCTGACTTTTCACTTGTCATTGCTGACCATGTTAAATAAATCACATAGAGAGTGACAAATGATGATTGTAATAAGCCCGATGCTTTATGATATTCTTGAACAGTCGGTATGAGTGATACGCCCGATACAATAATGCAAAGAATTAGATTAATTGTTATGAAGAATATGTTCAAACTACATGCTGTACTTGAAGCATAGAAAACATAGAGAAGTATAATACCAACAATCGATATAATGTAAAATGTGATTGTAAAAAAGACGAGACCACAGTAATGTTTTTGACTGCCATCATCACCTTTAGCAACCCAATTTTCATTCCAAGTATGAGCAAAATCGATGAGAAGAATCAATTGAATTAGAATAAACAAAAAGCCGCTTATAGTTCCAATGACCATTAAAGTTGGCGCAAAACCATCATTCGGAATAAAGAATGCCCCGATACACGTACCGAGAATAATCAAGACTTTAAAGAACCAAAAACCATTCTGTATACCACTTCGTGGATCGCTCGATCGTTTAACGCAAAGCATTAAAATCATCATTAAGAAAAAGAAACAAGCAAACGAAAATTGTATACGATAGACACTTAAATAGCCAACAATTTGTTTGCAATCGACATGACCAGTACTGAATGAACTGTCTGTACATAATGTAGGAATCTAATTCAACAATTCGAATGAAAAATTGCGTTTTGTTTTTCAGTTTTAAATGTTTACTTTTGCAAGTTCATTACCAAGACCAGGATTAAGAAATATCCATGAAGCAATCATTCCGATTAATAAAAGTAAACTGTAAGCGAAACGTGTTGCTATCGAATTTCGTGTCGATGGGCAACATGAACAGCAAAGACTGCATGCTGCAGAACCACAACAACAGCCGAGCTTTTAACAAAAGAAAAGAAACGAATTCAATTTATTTCATTAATCATTTAACTTACAGCACCAAGTCCACAGCACATTCTCGTTAAAGTTAAATATCTAAAATGACTGTTGATCTGTTGCTTTTTAGTATTTTATCTCGACTAATAATGACGTTTATTTATTTTTTAAAATTTAGAAGATAAACTACTTTTTTGATTACTAGCACTTATCATTCATCAACAGTGTGAAGTCTCATGATGATATGATAGTCGACACCTTTCGTTCTCTTTCTTTGTTCTCTTTTTGATGAATCATGATTCCAAAAGGTTATCATATCGAACAGAGGGCGCTGAAATCACAAAGAAACTTTTATTTTTAGAAGCACAAAACTACGAACAACACACAGTATATCAATCCATTAATTCGAGAGTGATCGTTGATTGATCTTGATTTTTATTCGAACGAAAGCTAATATTTCCGAATGAGCAACGTTCATTGACAGTTAAATTCAATTTTCGTTTGATCATATAAAAACCCATGAAAAGCATCACATTTCCAATGATGAGTCCAATTAAAATACCACTGAGAACAATAATAATTTGTATTTTATATGAATGAATGTCGATTTCATTGAGATTTGATGTTGATTCAATGAAATAATCTTCGATATTTTTTAACGAATATTCACTAGCTTGAATAAGTAAACCTTCGTCAGTAATCACTCGAAAGTCCCGTTGATTTATTCGATTTTCGAGTTTTTTCAAAATATCAACGAGATTAGATTCTGATTGTTTTGGATCCGATGTCATTCGATCGAGTAGAGTAAATGTACAGAAGAATTTTTCATTGATATCAATTTCAATATTTGATATACGTAAATAATCGATTGACATCATATTAATGAGTTGTTTATGAATTAATTCAGTTAAATCACGTCGATTGGCGAGAAGAATTTCAGCTGAATTCATATTCGTTTGATTTTGAATTTCTAATTGAAATGCTAAATGTCGATAAGCATATTGATTCGAACGTGCACAGAAATGAATATTGAATTCATTGAGATAAACATCCGTTCGAAAGTCATAGAATTCATATTGAATATTCGATGATGGTTCATTTTGTTCGTAATTGAAATTTAAATACAAATAAACAGGATAATCGTATGCAGTCGATGAAAGACGTTTCGACCAAGCCCATTCGATGGTCATTTGAGACCAATCGTCTTCGGAATCGAATGGAACTTGTCGAGTTTGACCGAGATAAATATCGCATTGAATCGAACCTCGACATGAACGTTGACCATTGTATTGAAAGAAGTCTTTTGGCGGATTGAAAAGAAGAATATCTGAATGTTGAATTAGAAAATCAATCGGATTGTGTAGATAGGATTTAATCGATGACCAATCATTGCTCGTTTTCATTTGACAGAAACCTGTTCGTCGATTGATTTCATAGATTTGCATGGAATTATCATTGGAGTAAATGAATATGAGTGATAATGGTTTTGATGTTTGATCAGAAGTAATGAAATCATATCGAATGAATTTCTGTTGATTGATGAAATAATATCGAAGATGTATTGTTTGCCAGAATTGTTCAGCAGTTGTTGATATATCAATACGAACACTGAATTTCGTTGGAAATATCATGCCAATATCTTGTAAACTGATTAATTCATTCGAATGAACTGTATCCGAACAGAAAATACCTTTCGGTGGTGTTAAATCATGTTTGATGATTTTCGTTTTATAACTAAATATATTCAAAATCTGAAGAACTAACCCATCGTCTTTACGACGAATCAATCGCTGAATTGGTACAGTGAAATTTTCCGTATTCCACGGCATGAGATAATTCGATTTAGCAAATGACCAGATGATGTCTGTATCATTGGCTAACGATGTTATCCATTGATCAACATGAATATAACCTCGAAGAATGGTTTCACCGAAATATTTGGCTTTGGATGTGAAAAGAAGAAAATCATCGAGTGAACGAATATGCGTCGAATGATTGTACGGATTTTCAATTGCCGAAAAGCCGTCCAATGGATTGTTGATATCGATTGGAGAATTTTGACATTGTTGAAAAATTCGATTTGAATAAATCGATTGTTTTAAATTTGTATAATTATAAAATTGTGAATTTTCTTGATTAATTAACCAGAGAAAATTTCGTTGATAATCGTAAATACATTCGTACACTAAACGTTGATGTTTATCATTATTAATAATCATTTCGAAATCGAACTGTGCTTGCCGAGGAAATTTTGGATAATCAATCTGTTGTTCATTACCTTGAACTTTGATTATCAACAAAAGAACGAACGAAAATCTTTGCATGACTAAAGACATATTCAAACACGAATGTGAATATCTCTCGTTCAGTTCATATACATCTTCTTATCAGATTCTTGTGTTTAGTTTGCCGTTTTTTTTTTATCATTATTCAACACTTAACATGTTTCATAAGTGGATGATTGTATTTGTACTTTTACGACGAAGTTCATCATTGGAAAAATTCGATTCGAATATTTGTCCCAATGGTTTAACAAGATATTCATCGGATTCACCATGGCCAAAACACTTTCCTCATCAATTCGAAATCATTGCTGAATTAACGACCGACGTACAAAGTTTTGAATTGACGCAAATCTTTCTCGGACCTGATCGAGATATGATTCATCTACGAAATTCACAAATTAACCTTCAGATTTATTCCGATTTTGAATTAAAAGAACGATTGATCATCAATGAAGAATCGATTTGTAATCGAGAAGAAATTCAGCTGAATCAAACATCACCATTTTTTGTTAGCGAATATCTCAAACCATCGATTCTCTTCGGTTTCAATCAAAACAATAAATACAATTCAAAATTTCCGACAAAATATCTCGGCAAAACGATAAATACCGATGGAATTCTTGTCAATAAATTTCAATCATGTTTCATTCTCGAACAATTCAATTTAACAATTAATGCAACTTATTATCTCGTTGAATATTCATCGACTATTTCGGATATTATTCAAATTGACGTACGAACAAATGATTTTCCTTATACATTCAATATTATTCAATATCGATCGAATCCTTTCGTGAAAATAAATACACCTGAACATGTCTTCTGTCCAAATCGGATGAATACGAAAGAGTTTCCAATTAATCTACCGAATAATCTCGCATTTCATGCCGAAGCTTATCGACTAGCTAATCATTTTATACCATCGAAAATCGATTCGTACAATCATTTTATCGACGAATATTCTCAAATCGAACGATTCGATTATACAAATACGGATCTATTCACACCAAGTCGTTTGATAATTGATTATTCAACGAATTTAACTTACATGTACACACATGAAACACAACATTGTTCAATTTTGAATATGAGCCATCGTTCGATGAGTTCAATGAATGAAATTCTATTTCATATTCGAACTGATAATCATTCGATTGAATATCAATATACGGGTTTAGTCGATTGCGGAAGAGATTATTTGCAATGTCATCGATGGATTGGTCGACATGAAAAGGAGAATTCCATCGAAGAAATTGAATGGTATTGGACAGGAAAATATCATGAAATGGATATGAATCAATTGATTCCGATAAAACTTCATTTGAAAACAGCATTTCACGAGACAGTTATTCAAGAAGAAATTCGTGGGTTAATTTTTTGTTTTGAAAGACGCACACCTATCAACAAACGTTTGTTTTTTCATAGATATTTTCGATTTTCATTCTCTAACAAATTCAATTGAATCCTACGATTCGACAATAGGCGATTGTTACCGATCTTTAGGATCCAATGAACATTTCAATTACACAATTGTTCGTTTAACTTTTGATAATCATGCAAATTATTCGATTCATCAGTATCTTCTCTCGTTCGAACGAGATCTTCATTCACAATTAGCTAATCATCTTCAAATTCGATCGATTCGTTTATCATCATTTGTTATTGATATTCTATCAGAACATGATCAAGATATTCATGTCACATTTACACTTCTTGACAATCGATTTCGACTTTCGAATGAATTATCTTCAGCAGAATTAATCAATAAATTAACTCGTGATATCAATGAAGAACATTTCTCTGTACGAGTTCATGATGGTGGTTTTGATCTATTAGCACGAATCAATAGTCTTCGAATCTTAACATTCGATTTATCATCAAAACAAAATCGAACAATTGTGAATAAACATGATCAACTTATTTATTCGCAGATAATTGCATTGTGGACTAGTTCGATTCTATTAAGTCTTATTGGTACGATGATTATTGGCTTGATATCAGCAATGAAACGATGGACACCCAGAAATTTGATTAATCATGGATTTGTAGAACAAACATTTTAGATCAAATTTAGTCTTTATTAGAAATAAAAGCTCGAAGCATGAAAAAATGCCCTTGTTAAATCTGAGGATTATTCTGATAAGCCTAGAAAACATACTATTCCATTATATTAAATTCAATTACGTAGATAAAACATTACGAATGAATCTACGTTACTTTAAAAAGGAATGTCATTTATTTCTGTCGTCTTAATTGCATCGTAGTTTCGATTGTTGTCGGTCCGATGCGTCGTTGTTCGATCTGTAATCTTCTCAATCGTCGATTTCGAAATTCTAACCAAATATGTTTCCATGCTTGATAAAAACGAACATCTAACGCCCCGATAATCAATGGATCAAGAGCGATTTCAATGTAGTTTAATAATGCAGGTATCAATGTAATTTTACTTGTTCCTGTAGTAAATTGATAGACAATAACGTTCGGTGACCATAGAAGAAGCCAAATAGTATAAAAAATAAAAAACTGTATAACTAATGAACGATGATATTTTTCACGAGCAGATATATGATGCTGTGCTTGACGTAATTGTGAGGTTAAATGAATGTGGCGAATACTTGCAGCAATAACGCCTACATTAAGAAGAATAGGTAATACAAATGCAAATGCAACGTTAAAAATTTTAACATAAATATTTGTATAGGTTATATCACATGATTCACCGGGATATTTCGTTACATAAGCAGCTCCAGAATAGATTTGAATAATCAAACTAATCAATGGCATTAGGTATATAGATAAATGAGCTAAAATAATTAGTTTAAAATTGGCAGCATAAACATTTCGATTGAAAACGATTTGAGCATAACGACAAAGATTTAATGCAAGTAAAATATAGACTTCTGTGATGTTGAGATAATTATCAAGAGCTGCTTCGGTATAACATACAAATGCAGACCATGTTTGATTGACTATACATTCATATGTTGCTGTATGAACAATAAATGTAACAAAAAATCGAATAAGAAGTAGAATATCGGTAATTAAATATGCGTAAAGCCATTGCATACTTTTCTGTCGTACTGTTGGACAGATAACGAGTTGAAACCAAAATATTGAATGAGTTAATACTGCAATGATGCATACGTATAAAGATGGTCGTCGATTGTCAATTGATGTTTGATTCCAAAGAAGTGCTGGCAAACATGTTTCATTCGTTGTTTGTCGATTTGAAATTATTGACATTGAAATTTGAAAATAATTTCTTTTAATTATGTGTGTTTGAGTTTGATTAAGATAACTTCAAATCTGACTGACAACGCACTTGCATTTCTATCTAATCATATTAAAAAAGAAATAATAATTTTAATTAAAAAAAAAGACTCTCGTGAAGTTCTATTAACTTTAAAGCTACCTCAAAGACTTTTCTCTATTATGAAACATAGGATAATTATAGTTCTTCAGCGGAATGAGTGCAGGTTGACCATATTTTGTACTTTAGTTTATCTATTATTTTGGGTCCGGACGAAGTTATTCGAAATAATAATTATCTGAGGATATGAGTTTTTCCTTCAATCATCAGGACATTGCATGATTTCAGCTAAGATAGATTATAGAAAAAAACTCATGAAAAAAATGTCAAACTGACAATGTAAACTATTAAATTTTCTCATTAAATCACAGTAGGAAGTCTTTAACTGACTTATGCTTTTGAAAATTAATACTTTGGACTATTCTGACTTCATTATTACTTATCCAATGATCAAATTTAGCGGAGAGTAAAATAAATGCCGTGAACTGTTTAAAAGAAGATCATGTCCTATTAATTCCGCATCCTAGCCTTCATAATGCTAAAAGACGAATAAAAATATTGACAATTTGCGCCGTTTTTAATTATATATGAGAAGATTTTTAAGGATTAGTCTTAGAAATGATTTGCACAATATTCACGTTAGATAAAGATACTTTGTCAAAAATTGATCCTTATTTATTTTTCAAAACTAACAATTGCTAGAAAAACAAATATTTTCATCATTTAGTGTCAATATGTTTGGCTTGCAGAGTAACATTATTCATTTCTGGTTTAATTTGTCTCAATGTTCGATTAATTCTTGTTCGATAAGTTCTCTCTATATATTTTCGTATATTAGACCAAACACGTTGAAAGCGAACATCTAAAGCAGCGATAATAATTGGATCGACAGCGATTTCAATGAAATTTAATAATGATGCAATTGTTGTTAACTTTGATGTACCACTAGTGAATTGATAAACAATTAAATTTGGTGACCAAAGTAAAAGCCAAACAATGTAGAAAATAAAAAATTGTATGACTAACGAACGATGATATTTTTCACGAGCTGATACATGAAGTCGAGCTCGATTCAATCTTGAAGTTAAATGAATATGATGTATACTACAACCGATAACAACAATATTCAAAGCAATCGGTAGTGCAAATACAATGATAAGATTTAAAATTTGAATAACTATATTGTTATATGACACATCACATGTACCATCTGAATACATATTAACTTGTGCCCATTCTGTAGTTAATTCTAATATATACAGAATCATCGGAACGAAATAAATAAGTAAATGAGCGCAGATAAGTATTCGAAAGTGAGCTACATACGCATTTTTATTATGAACAATTTGAATATATCGACAGATATTTAACGCGAGAAGAATGTAGACTTCTAATGTATTTAGATAATTATCGACTGTTGCTTCGAAATAACAAACAAATAAAGCCCATGCAGGATTAGGTATGCATTCATCCGATGTCGTATGAACAATGTAGACAAAGAAATATCGAAAAAGAAGTAAAATATCGGTGATTAAATAGGCAAAGAGCCATTGCACAGATCTTTGACGAACTGATGAATAACAAATAACTTGAAGCCAAAAGAGAGAATGAGTTATAACAGCTATGATACAAACATAAAAACTGGCTTGTTGAAGATTAATTATAAATTGATTCAATATCGCAGAAAGCATTTGCGTTTGGTTCGTCGTCTGATGTATAAAAAGTACATTCATTATCTAAAATTAACTGTGTTTATAATAGATTAGTTTTATATAATTCCTATAAAATCTCAGTATGAAATCTTTTACGTAGTTATAAGTTTTCTCATTATCTTTGTATCAGATGGTTAAATTCCAAAGAAAAGTAAATAATTGACTCAATCCAAAAGTGTCATATCGTTTGTTTATTTTCTATCTTTTATGAACGGTTAAAAATAGGTGAGCACACCTGTTTTGCTCATCATTGTATTCTTATTTGCGTTTACTTGTCATTATTTCCTTCGTTTGCATGACTAAATCAAACTGCATTGTCTACTCGCTTTATATTTATTAGAAAAGAAGATAAAAGACAAAATAAAAACAATTGTCTCTATATGAAAAATTAAAATCTTGAAATATTTTATTTTTAACTGAATGAATATGAAAGTTTTATTCTACACCATTTTATTATTATACAGAGATTTTGTTATTTTTTAAATAATTAAGATTGGATCGAAATAACACGGGGGTTCATGTGAGTAGGCTGAATTTGTCTTTGCTGTATCATGCATCTATTTCTTATTATTCTCCAGATATTTTGCCATAGATTCCAAATTCTTACATCTAACGCACTGATAATAAATGGATCGAGAGCAATTTCAATAAAACTTAACAATCGAACACTGAAAATAGTATAAACATCTGTAGTAAATTGTGAAGCAACTATATTTGGTGACCAAAGAAGAAACCATACGATATAGAAGATAAAGAATTGAAAGACCAATGAACGATGATATTTTTCACGAGCTGTTGCACGGTGTTGTAGATGAACAGTTGAATGAATATAACAAATACTTGCATAGATCACGCCGATATTAAGACAGACAGGTAGAATAAAAAGAATAATAGTATTAAATAATCGAACATAAATATTAATATATTCTATTCGACATGTGACACCGATTTGAATGTCAAGACGAGCCCATTGAAGAATAATTTGTATTAAAAAATTAATCAATGGCGTCAAATAAATAATCAAATGAATGAGATTATTTGATTTAAAATTCGTTCGATGAACTATTTGAACATATCGACAAATATTCAATCCAAGTAAAATATAAGCTCCAATTGAATTTAAATATATATCAATAAATGCTTCGAAATAGCAATTAAAGAAAAACCAAATGTGATTCAACTCACATTCTGTCGAAGTCATACGAACAATAAATGTAAAGAAAAATCGAAAAAGAACTAGAATGTCGACAATTAAATAAGCGTAGAGCCATTGCATTGTTTTTTCTCGAATAATACCAGAAAAAATTAATTGAAACCAAAAAATGGAATGTATTATCGTACCTATAATACATACGCATAAAACTGGAACTCGAATTGTTCTATTAACTGAATTCCATTGTAATGAGAATGTACAAGTCGAGTTCATTTCTATTCTCTTTCTGTCGAAAGAACACGACTTTTGGAAAAGAAAATGCCAGAAGAACTTATTTATATCATTAATTTATCGACGAATATTTTATATTGACGTCAATAGATAAATATTTTTGTTCTTTTGATTGCAATGAACTATACTGTGAGTTAAAGGACAACGTCTGAAATTTTGTCACTTTTTTTATCTTCTTCATTTATTTATTTAAAATGATAAAAGCCAACAATATGTTTTGTTAACCACATTTACTTGTTTTTTTTTTTCTAATTCATTGAGAAGCTAAACATGACACATTTGTCATATAGTGTAACGGAAACGATTTATCGCGAACGAACATCGATTATTAAACTAGTTTATGACTACGAAGAAAATCCGGATAAATCTGATTTAAATATTCAATATCGACATTATCGTGCAACAATCAAACGCGATGAATACGAACGTTTAATTGATAGTTATATGTCAAATAGTAATAATAATAATAATCGATTATTATTCGATGATTTCGTGCAAATCTTACGACCGATTATGATGGGTTCATATAAAGAACATGAATTAGATATTGCATTTGATTTATTAGATCGAAATCAATCGAATACGATTGATCTTGATGAACTTGTTAGTTTCTTAATAATTATTTCTCCGGATATAACAAAAGATATGTTATTACGATATATCAATCAAGAAGAAATTACTGAAAATCAACGATTGAATTTTAATCAATTCAATGATTTGGTTCTACGTGGACTTGGAAAAGATATTGTATGTGGACATATTTAGACCGAATGAATGGGCTCGATGCGATTGTCGTTGTCAATTAGAGAAATAAAAGCACATTATTTAATAACCTGGATTTTAATTTTCTTACTTCTACGACTAATAAAGAGTCTTTACATTTTAGTTCTATAGATATACGCAGATATTTAGACAAAAGTAAAGTTTGAACGAGAAGGCAAATAATATTTATTTCGACTGCTCTTTTTGCTAGCGTCCATGAGTAATTACTGATAACGGAGGTACTCGTATAGTTGACCAAGTATTGCGATTTAATGTTATGGGTACAATTCGTCTTTGACTTGCAGGATTCGATACAAGCATATTAATCATATAGAACCAGAGATTTTTCCATAACAACTGAAAGCGAACATCTAAAGCAGCGATAATAATTGGATCGACAGCGATTTCAATGAAATTTAATAATGATGCAATTGTTGTTAACTTTGATGTACCACTAGTGAATTGATAAACAATTAAATTTGGTGACCAAAGTAAAAGCCAAACAATGTAGAAAATAAAAAATTGTATGACTAACGAACGATGATATTTTTCACGAGCTGATACATGAAGTCGAGCTCGATTCAATCTTGAAGTTAAATGAATATGATGTATACTACAACCGATAACAACAATATTCAAAGCAATCGGTAGTGCAAATACAATGATAAGATTTAAAATTTGAATAACTATATTGTTATATGACACATCACATGTACCATCTGAATACATATTAACTTGTGCCCATTCTGTAGTTAATTCTAATATATACAGAATCATCGGAACGAAATAAATAAGTAAATGAGCGCAGATAAGTATTCGAAAGTGAGCTACATACGCATTTTTATTATGAACAATTTGAATATATCGACAGATATTTAACGCGAGAAGAATGTAGACTTCTAATGTATTTAGATAATTATCGACTGTTGCTTCGAAATAACAAACAAATAAAGCCCATGCAGGATTAGGTATGCATTCATCCGATGTCGTATGAACAATGTAGACAAAGAAATATCGAAAAAGAAGTAAAATATCGGTGATTAAATAAGCATAGAGCCATTGCATGGATTTTTTTCGAACAGCCGGACAGAAAATAAGTTGAAGCCAAAAGAAAGAATGAGTAAAAGTTGCAATAATACACACATACAATATGAATCGTCGTTGTTCAAGTGTCGATTTACTCCATAATAAAGTCAATGGACAAGTTTTATTTGTATCATCCATGCTGAAGATTATTTAGGATATGATAAAATATTTTCAGATCGTCAAGAAAATGTATTGATCAATATAGACATCATCGAAGGCAGTTTATGAACACCAAAAAAAACAAAGAAACAAAATGAACGAGACAGGAAACCAACGAATATAATTAGATTGATCGAAACAAATGATTTGCTGATAGATATTTAGTTGGGAGTAAATAATCCTTGGAGAATCAATACTCGTAATCATCAAATGCTCAATTAATCGCATGTATTACTAAGAAGAAAAGTTAAGTTATCTTTTATTTTCCTCTAAATACATGAATCAGTATTTACTATGAGGTCACATGCAATATCAGATTATCATTGATATTGTTTCATTTTTTTTCTGAATATATATTTTACTACGAATGGCTTCTAGTGGCATCTAGTTAATTCGATAGAGTAGCAGGAAGAGGTTTGTGTTGTTGATGACATTATGAATGGCGAAGAGCAGATCTCTGGATCTTATTTTCTTGGATTTAGATCATTCAATTGGAATAAATAATACTTTCCATATAAACAAAACTCACAGCCCCCTTTTTTTTTAGTCATTGAAATTCTTTGATGAGTAAAATTTTGAAAATAAAAATACGAATTTGCTTTTCTCAGTTTCTACTACATGCATAAATCGTAGTAGAATTGTAATTTATGTTATCTAAAACATTTGTCGTTCTTAAATTTAAGTTTCTTTTCAGATGTTTTCACAAGTAATACCTTGGCAACGGGTAAAATAAATTCTTTTTCGTTGTTTATTGTGCAAAAAGTTGTCTTTTAAGGTTACAAGTCGATGTTTTCTTAGCTCTCGTGCTGTTCTTCTCCGAAACGCCTCATCATCAAGCAGCGGAGGTGGTAAGAAAAAAAAACAAAATGAATAACTCGTTCAAATAAAAACATTCTTTTTCATTTAGAACAACAATTTGATCTAGTTGTCATCGGTTCCGGACCCGGTGGATATGTAGCAGCTATCAAAGCTGCTCAACTCGGCCTTAAAGTACAACGCTTGTCATTGAGAATGTTTTCGTTTTTTTTTAACTTGTAAATTTCAGACAGCTTGTGTTGAAAAGAACGCTACATATGGTGGAACATGTCTTAATGTTGGTTGTATTCCATCCAAAGCTATGTTACACAATTCACATCTCTATCATATGGCTCAACATGGCGAACTCAAAAAACGAGGCATTGATGGTTCGTTGAAATGGAAAAAAACAAACATAAAAAGAGTTTTTACTTCCTCCTATTTCGATTTCTAGTTCAAGGTGTCTCACTTAATTTACCCGTCTTTTTACAACAAAAAGAAAATGCTGTTAAAGGCCTAACTGCTGGTGTTGCTTATTTATTTAAATCGAATAAAGTAAACACGAAATGAAGAAGTCAAGGATTATGTTCTATTGGTTTTTTTTAGGTCACCGGAATTCGCGGTTTCGGTAGTGTCAGTGCACCAGGCCAAGTAACAGTTAAAAAAGAAGATGGTTCAAGTGAAATACTTAAAGCTAAAAATATTCTTCTAGCTACTGGCTCGGAAGTAACACCATTTCCAGGTGTTGAAGTAAGTCGATCGTTTGAAAGAAAGACAAAAAATTAATAGTAATCAAATGAATTTCAACAATAGATTGACGAGGAAAGTATTGTCTCGTCTACCGGTGCACTTTCACTCAAACAAGTACCGAAAAAAATGGTCTTAATCGGTGCTGGTGTTATCGGTCTTGAATTAGGTTCTGTATGGAGCCGCTTAGGAGCTGATGTCACATGTGTAGAATTTCTATCGAATATTGGCGGTGTTGGCATTGATTTGGAAGTTAGTAAAGCATTTCAAAAAGTTTTGACAAAACAAGGTTTAAAATTCAAACTCGACACTAAAGTTACGTCTGCTGAAAAAACGAGTGAAGGCATTCGTGTTAATGTTGAAGGAGCCAAAGGTGGAAATAACGAAACACTCGATTGCGATACTTTACTTGTTTGTATTGGCCGACGACCGTTTACACAAAATCTCGGACTTGAAAATGTCGGCGTCAAATTAGACAAACGTGGCCGAATTGAAGTCGATAAGAATTTTCAAACAGCTTGCAAAGGTGTCTACGCCATTGGTGATTGTATTCAAGGACCAATGTTAGCACATAAAGCTGAAGATGAAGGCATTGTCTGTGTCGAAAGTATTGTGTCCAATCATGAACCACATATCGATTATAACTGTGTTCCAAGTGTTATTTACACATTTCCCGAAGTATCATGGGTTGGAAAAAGTGAAGAACAATTGAAACAAGAAGGTATTCAATATAAAGTCGGCAGATTTCCTATGGCTGCTAATAGTCGAGCCAAAACAATCAATGAACCCGAAGGTTTCGTTAAAGTTTTGTCCGATGCTAAAACCGATCGAATACTCGGCGTACATATGATTAACTCTGTTGCCGGTGAATTAATCAACGAAGCAGCTTTAGCTATGGAATATGGAGCATCCTGCGAAGATGTTGCACGTGTTTGCCATGCTCATCCAGTAAGATCTTTCGATTTTTCGAAAACAAACGAACGAACGCATTCTTTTCAATTTCTTCTAGACATGGTCCGAGTCATTAAAAGAAGCCAATCTCCAAGCTTACTTTGGCAAAGCTATCAATTTCACATAAAAAGATCACTATTGCGACATAGATAACATTATATATGTTTTTTTTCTTTTCTCATTCTAGTTCGATTTTTGTTTGTTTTTTTTTGTGAAGAAATTTTAGTTTACTATCAGTCGCATCATGTCTCTCTCTCTCTCTCTCTCTTTCTCTTTTTTCAACCGTATGTCGCATTTTTTCTCTTCTTCTTTCATTTACCTTAAATAAATTAAAAGAGAAAAAAAATGTTATCGATCTTCGTCGTCTAATAATAACAACACGAAAGAGTGAAAAGTTCAATTAAGGAAATGAATATTTTCCTATTTATTCAAATGATAGAAAAAGAAATCAAATACATTGATGAAAGAAATTCAATCGGTTGGATAATTAACCATCGACAAATATTTAAAATCAAGATTCGACGTATTTCTTTCGATTTCAAGAAGAAAAAGAAACTCATTTCGAAAGCTATTCATTTTTGAAGTACGTCATTTGGAGAAATAAATTTTATCGAACAATAAATTCATCAACTTGTTTTACTAATCATAAAAAAGAAAGACGAAGAAAAAAAGCATTTCTTTTTTTTACAGCAGTAACAACAACAGTAGCACTTATTTGTCATATTTTATTTTTAAATCGACTGAAAATCGATTTAACTCGTTACTTTTAAACTCAAGGTAAATCCTGACAAAATACTGATAGTCTTCAAAGAAGTACAAATAAATAAACTTGAGAAAAATATGTATGCAATTATTGACAATGATTTTAGATCAATAATTTATTATCGATCGTAGATAAACTAATATTGAAATAGATCGATGTTGTTTCATTCTTCTTTCTTTTTCAAGAAGAAAAACTAATTAAAACAATAGACATACACACGCATACATGCTGTTATTGTTATTACTCAGCATGTTACGAAAATAGACTGACTAGATGTTGTTCTGTGAAAAGAAGAAAAAAACTATTTTCTTTTTTTTTTTATTCAATATTATTGATTGAACTTCCTTCGGGTGTTTTAAGCAATATTTTCTCGCACGTAGATACTCAAATCGCATGCAGAGACAATTGCGTTTATTTGATCCTTATGCTTCCGAAGCACTAAAACGCCCTTGTACTCGAACGAGAAAGACAGAACATACGTATAGTATTCTCTCTTTCTCCCCCTCTGTTTCTTGTCGTTATTGCTTTGCGAAAAACTGTTGAGATGCAAGCAATGAAAGTACGCAGAGAGAGAAACAACGATACTATTAAAAGACAAGTTGTCAGGTAAGGAGAAGAGAAGAAGAAGAAACGAAGAACAGGTGCTGATAAACATTCATAGCCTCTACTTTTATAAGAAAAACAGACAAACATCTTTACGTAATTTTCTCGATTTGCTTGTTCGAAGTATGATTTGAATTTGAATTGAAGATGAGATTGATTCTGTTGTGAAAATTTTGTCTAATGGCTTTAAATTATGAAACATTAATACGTGCTGCAAGTAAATCACCGGAACAACGTACAACAACTGAAATCAATGATTTTATTTTTCCATGGCTTAAACAATCATTGAAAAAGAAACAGGGTATTTTTCAGAAAATATCCGATGGTAAACATGAAAATTTAAGAAAACTCGAAAACATTTCTATTTCTTTTAATCAGATGTCATTCAAGATATTTGTAAAACGATTATGTTAGAACGACGTCCAGCATGGGATGTTGTTATTCATCAAGGAGATCCTGGTGATACGTAAGTCAATTGAAATGATCGATCTACGGGATTTAAAAGAATCTTGTGTTTAGATTTTATATTATCTTGCAAGGTTCAGTGAATATCTATCGTTTTGATGATGATGGTCCCAAACCAGAACCATTGGTAATCGATACTGTTAGAGAATTTAATAGACTCGATGTTGATCCAGATAAACGCGAAGAATTAATCGCTCAATCATTTGGAAATTATGTTGTTACTTTAGGTTGGTCGAAAGTCTAGTTGAGAAATTTCATAGGAAATATTTTTCATCATAAAACAAAAAAAAAACTTTCTTCAGAAGGAAACCGTCTTGCATATAAAGATCGTAAGAATAAAAAAAGCTATTCGAGATGATTCATGTTGATGATTTTCTTCTCAAATTATTATTTATTAATTATTCATTTCTAATTTCTAATTTCTTTTTTTTTTTCGTTTCAATATTTAGTGTCTGGTTTCGATTTCGGTGAACGTGCACTTATTACTAATGAGCCACGTAGTGCAACCGTTATGACAATCATTCCAACGGATTTATTAGTTGTTGATCGAGAAGTATTCAGTCGGTATGTTTTCAGCCTAATTGACATTTCTATTTATTTAACATGAATTCAATTATATTTGTTTGTGAATAAACAAATCATAGAACTCTTAAAACAGCACATGAAAAAGAATTACAAGAAAAAACAGAATTTATCAATCATTGTCCATTGTTTTCATCGTGGTCACCAAGACTCAAACGTTTAGTTAGTTTGAACTTAGAACGTGGCCGATTTTCCTACGACAACGTTCTTTATAAACAAGGGTCAAAAGCGGATGCCGTATATTTTATTTGGAGGTAAATAATGAATATATTATCCCATTTTTTGTAGTCTTCATTTTTATTTCTTTTTCAAATAAATATGTTGATTTAGTGGCGAAATTAAATTAAGTATGGATCCATTGTTGCATTGGTTACAGTATCCATATCTTCTCCCTCAATCTGACATCATGCGACAGTAAGCGAATGAACATTCCTTTTTGTTTTTTGCTTTAAAAATCAAGTCGAATAATCTGTTTGAAAGACGTGCAATGGATTTATTTTCTCCATTGATTCAACCATCTCTACCATCGAATGTTCATATACCATCGCTAGCCAATTTCAATGGTCATCGGCAAAGTTTCGTTATTAAACGACGTCACATGACGTTTGCTGAAGCTGAATATGAACGTTCACAACGAATTCTTCAATTAGCTCTTCTCGGGCCCGGTGATATCATCGGTTTAGAATGTTACGTTTGCGATCTAGCTACACATATAAATACAGCACGATGTACAGCACCATGCGATTTATTTTACATTCTAAAACATAATTTTGTTCGTTTACAAAAACGTCACGGTACTCAAGGACTAGGCGAACGTTTGAGAGAGATGATTCTTCTTTCGTTACAAGCATATCCACAACGTGTTAGTTATTTGCCTTTATTTACAACATTAATGAAAAAACAATTAGCACCACCATTGACCGATGAACAACAACAACAATTGTATCAGAATAAGAAATCTTGGCTTTTGAGACTTAATCATCCCGGTCAATCAATTCGTCGAATTGGTTCCACGGGAAAAAATCTGCCAACGAATAGTTTAACGAATTTTCAGACAGCATCGTTCCTATCTCAGAAAACGTCTTTTGGAAATTCAGCAACTGTACAGTTCGTTGCCAAAGATCATATACGTGTTGACAAACTCGAAGATCGATTAAAACAATGGCATGCACAAATGGGAACTGATTCGAAAACACAAATTCGACCATTAACTCGATATGTAAAATGATTTCAATTAGAAATTCAATTGATTCAGTTCGAATTTAGAATGTCAATCGAATCTACGGTGATGATAGCAAAGGTTCTTCGTCGTCTCGAGATAATTTCGAAGCTCATTCGAATGGTACAATCGTTTCTACCAGGTAAACAGTTGTTTATATCATATTGAGAAATTTTCTTTTTATTAACTCAAAAACAAAAACAATACAAAACATTATTTTTAAAACTCATGCACAGAGATTCTCTTTTTTTTCTATTAATAAATCTCATTAGGCAATCGGCAACAAAATCACTATTTCGAAGTCCAACTGTAAGTTATTGTCGTAAACTTGTTGATAGTCAAATTCAACTTGTCCGTGCACTTGTATCCGCATCCCAATAGATGTTTTTCTTCCTTCCTTTTCTTCCTTCTTTCTCCGTTCGTAGTGATCTTATGATTTTTTTTTCATATACAAAACAAGATTTCAAACTTTTGTTTGTTTGCTTAGTATATTCGGTGATCGCCATGAATCTTTCATTCAAAAAGAATATCTTACAGATTCGAAAAGTAGTGTACAGGGACCAACATCAATATCCTTTACTGTATGTTGATTTTCAATTAAATGTAAATCTTTTTCTTCTTCTGTTTTTCTCCGTTTAGAATTATCCTTCATCTTCAACGATAACTTTACCTTCCGTTTGTCTACGTTCGAAACAAGAACAACACCAAATTAAACGAGACGAACTCAAGCAAATGATGAAACAATTTCTCAAACGACCTATTCCATCACTTTATTAAATTATATCTATATACCATTTTTTTTTCTTCTAAATAAAAGAAAAGCAACAATGATGTAATAATATATTATTAAAATTTGAAAAGCTAATTTCTCTCGAGCAACGAAGAATATCATTCTAGCCGGTTCTTTTTCTTCTTTCGAGCAATACAAGAGAAAAAAACACGAAGAAGAAAAAAAAATGAAATATTGACAGAAGAATGCTGAATTTTTTTTTATTAAACGCATGCATATATGGCAAGAGAAATTCACATTTTTTTTCTTCTTCTCCTCTTCTTTGTTCTTTTGCTTTTTTTTTCTTTCACGCTTTCTTTCAATGTAATATTTTACTTCTAACGACAAATCAAGCGCTTTTTTTTTGCCAGCTTGTATGCAACAATAAAAATACAGTCGCGTCACGCTTGATGGCGTTAAGAACGCGTGATTTATTCGAACGACAAATGTATCCTGTGACTATACGAGTAAATAAACAAAAATTGACTTAATCTGCGTTTTTTTTTCTGTCCAATTGAAACATTTAAAAAAAACGTTTTTTTATATTTCAGGCTAATGCTGTTCGCTGGCTGGCAGTTTTGATTTGTAGTGTGATTATTCTTGTTGTAATTCTTCTTCGACAAACAGATAAACCTATCGATAGTGATGTAACTGATGATGTTGCAATATTATTAAATAACGAAGCATCCGTAAGTTCCAACGAATATCATTTCAAAAAATATGTTTGATTTTTTGTTTAGAAGAGCCGTTGGTCGATACCTCGTGCTCAATCATGGTATGCATCTCAACCGTGGCCTCTCGGTGCAAATTATCTCCCATCGACATCTGTCAACGTTCTCGAAATGTGGCAAGATACGTTCGATGAAGAAACAATCAAACGTGAACTATATTGGGCAAATAGCCGATTGAAAATGAATGCGTTGAGAGTTTTTCTTCATGTTCTCGTTTGGATGGATAATCCAAACAAATTCTTCCAACGTCTCGATCGATTTCTAAATATTTCCAAAGCAAATAATCTAACAATTATGCTAGTCTTATTCGATGAATGCTGGAATCCCGAACCAAAATTAGGTATTCAACCTGAACCGATACCAGGTGTGCATAATTCACAGTGGGTTCGATGTCCAGGACAATCATTAGTTCTGAATAAAACCGCTTGGCCTATACTCAGCCAGTAAATTCAAACACCAAAAAAAAATCAGTCTACTATTTTTGTTTCTTGTTGTAATTAGATATACCATTGCTGTAATCAATCGATATAAATCCGATGATCGAGTATTTGCTTGGGATTTATATAATGAACCCGAATGTAGCAAACAAATCAAGATTATTCTACCTTTACTACGTTATATCCATCGAGCAGCTCGATCCGTCGAAAATGTTCAACAACCAATGACAATCGGCATTGCTAAATGGCCATTAACAAGTCCATTAGCTTCATTCGAATTAGCTGTTTCAGACATAATCTCGTTTCATGTCTACGGGCCATTAGCAAATGTCATACAAAATATAACAGATCTACGTCAAGTTCAATCAGGTCGACCTATTCTTTGCACGGAATGGCTTGCACGACCGTTCGGTTCGACTATATTTACACATTTAGAATATTTTCTTCGAGAAAAAATCGGCGCTATACAATGGGGTCTCGTTGCTGGTCGTTCTCAAACCTATTATCAATGGAAATCTCCACAAAATGCACCTATGCCTTCGATGTGGTTTCATGATGTTCTATATACAAATGGAACAGCATTTAGTTCATACGAAGAAAAGTTTTATTTTGAATTAAAACATTGATGGAGAAACAAAAATACAACATTTGCTAATAAAAATCTGCAATAATAAGAACAAAAAAAAAAGAACACCAAGACTTTGTTTTTCATTTTGAAATTACTCTATCAGGATTAGATTACTTTTCATGATACATGCTAATACTTGTTTTTTTTCTGCGAAACAAAATAATATAATCATGAATATTTATAGTTAACACGATTATTAATTAAGCTACTTTATTTAATGATATATTGAGAAAAGACTCGTGGAGACAATGTCATCTATGCATTTTGTATTATGAATAATTTTCATTCATTGTAAGTAACTGAAAACACATAGTATTTATCATCAATCGAACGACGAACATTCATTCGTATTCGTTGGATATGCTTGACTAGTTTCGATCGAATGAATAAGGTATAATACTTGTGTTTATCGAGTATGTTGATTTTTATTTTCATCGAATAGATTTAGCTTTTGTTTTTCAAGAAATTCAACTAGTAATTCCTTATACTTTTATTATAACGCATAATTATCTATAAACATCAATAATTCTTTTAAAAAACGCAGTCGATATCTTTTTATGAACAAAAATTTATGCGTCTCGTCATTATTTTCTATTTAAGATTCCATCATTATGCAAAAATGTTATTCTGATCTTACTGATATGAAAGAACTCAGCTAACTAATATTTAACTCTGATTTTGTACGAGAAAAATAAAATAAACTATGCCGACGTCATCACATCTTGAATGATTGCGTGGTTAATCATACTACCGTATAATATACCTTATTTGTTTTTTTTTAAACAAATGAGTACAAAAATTGTCTTTAATCGCATCGATAATCAACAAGACACAATAGCAACGTTGATATTCAAAACCCCGCACATCATCTATGCATACTCCCTTTTTTTCGAATATTAAATGATTTTTGTCCGCATTATCGATACGCCGTACAGGCGTGTACGGTCGATATTTTCTACGTGTTCTGTAGAGAGAGATACAGAGACACTACGGTCTTCGATCTAATCACTCGATAAAAAAAGCAAATAAATAGACACATGTTTCGTTTTTCAGCTAAACGTTCATTAATTTACGCCATATGTTTATTTTTAATTTATCGAATTGTTTACAAAGTTTATTTTCGTCATGAAATACATGCCAAACGAGCCATACCATTATTATCATTGCAACGAGTTAAGCATCAAATCACTGAAGCAAATATTATCCTCGAACCACTTCAACAAAGCGAAGAAAAACATATAGCTCATGGTTTACCGAACGAATATGATGATAAAAATGAATCAAGTAAAAATCTTACATTAACAACAATTATCAATCAACGATCAGATCAATTGAAACTAAATCGAACAGTATCGCTCGTAAATGTGACTTTATCTTCGGTTAATATTACAAATAATCGGACGGTTCAACATTTGATGCTCAATGTTACTCGATAGCAGTTTGTTAAAATTGATTTTTTTTATAGTTTTTAATTAACAATAAATAATAAAATCATTGATTCATACTGACATCTATAAATAGTCGATTGAGCTAAGAAATTTTGAAATATTTCAAATATACTTCGTTGAAATAACAATAGGAGAAATTGAATCGATATTTTATTTTTTAATTTTTACTACGACATCTACCCGTGAGTTATTGCGATATTCCTCCATTGATTGAATCTATCGGCAATTGAGATACTTATGAATGGCTACCGCCATTTTGTTTATTTGTTTTATCTTTGTTCCCATCATCATCATCGTATCACCTACTGTCATTGACAAATCTCGTTTTTCCCGACATAGAAACAAATAAAAAAATAACTAAATCGGGTTTTTCTTTGTCTTTTATATTCTTTCGAATGTTGAATGTCTAGTTCAGGGGGCAGCAACGCCAAAAAGCCACGTACCGACACCAACAGTTCATTATCGGGTTCGTTTAATTCTTTAAATTCACTGTGTTGATCATTAATTTTCTCTGTAGCTCTTTCATCTCGAATGCCAGTATCAAATGGACCAGGTTCTTCGGGCGCTCGTCCACTTGTTGCTCTACTCGATGGACGTGATTGTTCAATTGAAATGCCAATCTTAAAAGACATTGCCACGGTTGCTTTTTGTGATGCTCAATCGACTTCGGAAATTCACGAGAAAGTTCTCAATGAAGCAACAGCTGCTTTAGTTTGGCATGCAATAACATTGAAAAAAGAAGATCTCGCCAAATTCAAAGCTCTCAAATTGATTGTACGCATCGGTGCAGCTTATGATAATATCGATATAAAAGCAGCGGCTGATCAAGGCATAGCCGTATCGAATATTCCGTCATTGTATATCGACGAAATGGCTGATACGACGTTAAGTATGATCTTGAATTTGTATCGTCGTACGGCTTGGTTAGCTCAAGCAGTCAAAGAAGGCAAACGTGTGTCGACACCAGAACAGATTCGTGAAGTTGCGACAGGTTCAGCACGTATTCGAAATGAAACACTCGGCATTGTCGGACTCGGACAAGTCGGAATGGCGGTGGCTATTCGTGCGAAAGTGTTCGGTTTTAATATAGTTTTCTTCGATCCGTATTTACCCGATGGAATCGATAAAGTTCTCGGAATTACTCGAGTGTTTACATTACAAGATTTACTCTATCGTTCGGATTGTGTCACACTTCATTGTTCGTTAAACGAACATAATCATCATTTAATCAATGATTTTACGATAAAACAAATGCGTCCAGGAGCATTTCTTGTCAATGTTTCACGCGGTGGTTTGATCGATGAGACCGCTCTGGCAGCTGCGTTAAAAGACGGTCGAATTCGTGGTGCTGCGCTAGATGTACTCGAAAACGAACCCTATAATCTAGCAGCTGGTTTGTTTGATTTTCGTGTTGGTTTATATAGAATGTTTGTTTTCTTGTAGGACCTTTGAAAGATGCGAATAATTTAATATGTACGCCTCGAACAGCTTGGTATAGTGAAGCGAGTTCACAAGAACTTCGAGAGAATGCGGCCTATGAAGTTCGTCGAGGTTTGACAAGCAAAATGCCGGCTTCACTTCGTTATTGTGTTAATCAAAATTATTTAAACGTACCGCGTAAGTTTTCTATTCAAAAATTTTCATTGAAAAGAAAATTCTTTTTTTTTTGTTGTCTTGTCTAGGTTCGATGTTCGACGGTGGTCTCAATGGCGCCTCATTTTCATCATTATTTCCAATGGGAGCACCGTTTTTATCATCAGCTAGTTCACTTCTCAGCGATCCAGCCGCTGTTGCTTCATTAGTTCCACCTGTTCTCACATCGTCAACAACGAATCCAACGTCAAGTACAAGTACACCATCGCTACTCTCATCAGCTGGCAGTAGTTCGCCTGTTATCGTACCTGTTAGTCTCGGCGACTCAGCTATTAAATCATCCCATGGAAATAATAATAATAATAATAACAGCGGAGATTCAGCTGGTAGTGATTAAATGCACGAAATTTGATTATGTCTTGTACATTTCTATCATTCTACGATTGTAGTTTGGTTGTCTATGTGTTTGTCTGTAGTTCTTTTTCTTGTTCATTCCACATTCTTTGTATTTATGTCTCGTGTGTGTGTGTGTGTGGAATTGTGTCTATTGAAAATATAATTTCGTTTCGACTTGGAAAGTAATTGTCTTCGTCTATGTGTTTCATTTCCACACGCACACACAATAAAACAATATCTGTATTCACAACAAACATTTTTCTTTCTTTCTTTCTTTTCGGAACAAAACAAGAATTCAATATTCGATATTATACCTGTACGCTCATTTATTTCTTTTCGTTTTTTGTTTTCTTCTTCGAAAAACCAGATAATAATAATAATAATACCAACATTTTTATTATTGCATGTTAGTTTTGTAGACAAAAAAGAAAACACTTTTTCTGAATCATGTTCAACGTAACCTTGGACGATGTTCGCGTGCTTGAACATGCAACTGTTAAAGTAAATATTTCCTTGGAAATTCTCGGTTTCTATTTTTGTTATCTAGGTACCTTATGAAACATTAAATAAACGGTATCGTCATGCACAAAAACAGATCGATCGTGATTCAACGCAATTATTAGCATCTGTAGCTGAACTCGAACGATCGACAGCGTCAGTTGATTCGCTCAAACGAGTACTCGAACGTGCCATGACACTCAAACGAAAGGTAAACATCAACGAGACAGAGAAAGAGAATAGGAGATGATTTGTTTTGGTGTATTTAGGCTCGAGAATTACGTGACGATGAAATCGAATGTTTAACAGCTGTTAAACGTCGTGTTGATCATCTCAAAGAATATGACAAAGGTTCGTTGTCGAAAATGGAAATCTGGCGACGACAACGCTATGAACGTATTTTGGTTGATTTTCTTTTTCGAACACGTTGTTTTGAAACTGCTCAAGCTCTTGCTAAAGCAACAGGAATTGAAGTTCGTTCGATTCGGATCGATTCTTTTTGTTTCATCGAAACAATTTCATATTTAGGATTTAGTGAATTCGGAAATCTATCTTGCAGGTCGAGAAATCGAAGAATCCTTGATGTGCCGTGATGTTTCGAAATGTTTAGCTTGGTTTAATGAAAACAAAACAAAATTGAAAAAAAACGGAGTTTGTTGACAAGAAAAACTCGTTCTTTTTTGTTTCATTGTCGTTTTTATTTGTCTAGAGTACGCTGGATTTTTGCATTCATTTGCAAGAATTTATTGAACTTGTTCGAAATAATAAACGTGCTGAAGCGATTGTTCACGCACGAAAATATCTAAATGGAGCCATACCTGAACAACATTTGAATGAATTTCAATCGGCTATGGGCTTACTTGTTGTTTCACAACAACCGAAAAAAGAATTGAATACCGATTATCAAGTAGAAATAAAATAAAAACTAAATATTAGTATAAAAAAGGCGTTCTATTTTTTATCTTCAGACTTTACTCGATGAAAATCGTTGGACGAAATTAATCGATCAATTTCGTCTGGATTTATTTAAATTAAATCAAATGGGTCAACAAAGTAAATTCACAGCCGTTCTACAAAGTGGTCTATCGGCTTTAAAAACACCGTAAATAATCTTTTGCAAAACACGAGCATCTTTTCAACGAAAAAAATCTTCTCTAGAACTTGTTTCGATAAAGTTTCGTCGGTTAAAAACCCGAATTGTCCCGTTTGTAATGTTCATCTCAAAACAATTGCTAAAGTTTTGCCTTACGCACATTGTTCTGTATCGAAATTAATCTGCGCTCAATCACGTGAACCAATCAATGAAAGTAATCCACCGTTAATGTTGCCCAACGGCTATGTTTATGGATCGAAAGTATGTCACGAAAAGTTCGTATTAATCGAGTCTATTTTTATCTTTTCTCTTCTAGACACTTCAAGCAATGGCTAGTCAAAATAATGGCAAAGTTACATGTCCAAGAACGAAAGAAATTTACGAACTATCTCAGGCAGAAAAAGTGTATATTATGTAAAGCGAAGCAACTAATCAGACTCGAAAAATCTTCATTTTTTTCTTTTAACTTGATTTTGAATTTTATTCATGCTGAAAAAGATATTTGTGTAAATACAAAACAACACGAAAGATTATTTCCTTTAGATAAGACGAAAAAAAGGACATTGATCATGATATTTGATAATGAACAACAAGCTTCGACGACTGGCGCGTCTGTAATTAGAAATCGACGTCATATTCCACCGCCATCAGCCAAAGGAGCGA
>ERZ778027.1311-NODE-1311-length-43411-cov-11.646162_pt1 | contig 43411 bp, 57 predicted proteins | sample MGYA00375757_ERZ778027 | MGnify/ENA primary metagenome ERZ778027 (study PRJEB29350, sample SAMN05389817) | bioreactor metagenome | isolation source: Ammonium sulfate bioreactor | place: South Africa: University of Cape Town | collected 2014-02-18 ...
GAGAGAGAGAGGGAGTCAAACCTGATGTAATCAATAGGGGACACATCGTGTCTTGAGTTTAATTTCATATCATTTGATATACGACTTTATCAACAAGCATCGATTAATTTGTTTGAAGGAAATGATGTTTACTATCGAGACATTGAGAAGAGATGGAATGCCAATATGGAATCATTGGACAGTCGAATCAATTGCTGAAGAAAGTGATGCTTCTTCGATAATATCAATAGACGATTGCTACTTTATTAATAATGAACAACCAATACATTACGCTCAAATTCATGATCATCAAATTGAATACGATCAATTCGCTGAATCAATCGATGTTGAAGTAAACACAACAATGCCAGAATCGAATTAAAATAGAGAATAAATTCAATGATTTCTTTAGACACCGATATATGCAAATGTACTTGAACATCAACGCGAAAATATCTTCGAATCTGTTCAAGTTAATAAAATGCCTCTTGAATATTTATCCAAATGTCAAAGTCAAACTTCAGTATTAACACGTTCATTTATGTTTGATGAAAATGAGAAACAAACTGCTGAAAATCATAAATCATTGTCAATTTTCAATTTATTTAAAAAATGTTGTCAACGATCGATTCAATCCGAACTTAATCCGTTGACAAACGAGCCCGTATTACTTCATTTAAAATCTCTCGATAAACAACAAATGTTCGTCGATTTAAATGCATTAGAAACTTATTACCAAGCACAATTATTAAACACAACTGTATCAACTCGATTGAAATCTTCGTGTCGAGATCGTCTTCGAAAATTTTTCAAAATCGATCGATCCCAACGAAAAGTATTTATCTAATAATTATATTTCAATTGTAAATAAAAATTCGTACTTAGAACTGCTGAATATCTGTTATTTGTGTTCAACTAATATTGATTTATAAATGTTTTTTGAAAAAAAAATGATCGAGACAAAAAAAAGGCGAAACGACAACATATGAAATGTGTTTGTAACAGATAGGATTCGCGAACAAATAAAAAAAAACAAATATAATACAAAAAGAAAAAGATCAATTGTTTGTTTTTCTTTGAAGATACATATGACTAAGTAGACGTTTTTGCATTAATTTCAATGATTGAATCTCGAAGAGATGTGCCTGATGAATTACTTGGTGTGATTATTCGTTGTTTTCGATTTGTGATTTCTAAATTATGAATCTGTTCTTGAATAATTTGATGTTGTCTGATAAAATCCATTAAAGCTAAATAGACGAATAGATATTGATCTTCAGTTTGCACACTTCCAGCTCGTTCATGTCTCATTTGTATGACTGTTGTTGGTATGTCAATTAGTTTCTCATTTAGATATTGTTTTATTCCGATATCAATCGCACAAAATGTACCCGTACGTCCGATGCCTGCTGAACAATGCAACAGAATCGGTGCGTTTGTTTGCGTGAGTTGTTTGTAATGTTCGACTTTTTCGAGAAATAAAAGTGCATCTTTAGTTCCTGTTGGTACACCATGATCAGGCCATTTGAGATAATGTGCGTGATAAATTCGACGAACATCTGAACTGTTCGTTTTTGTTAGTGTTAATGTTGTTATGAGAAAACTTTCGTATGGATCGATTCGTTCATTTTCAATATGATATTGTCCGGCATGAAGTTGCTCTTTGATATTCAATGGCCAATAGGGAAAACATTTCATTGTACCTGATTCACGAATATTCGTTGTCATAACGATAATCGAAATATTTTCTTGCCAAATCATTCTCCAAAAATCTTTGACAGTGTTTTGCAATGGTCCTAGGGCGAGGCAAAAGATCGAGTTGATGATTTATAGAAATCGTGTGTTTATTTGTTTGTTTTTTTTTACCCTGAGTGAATATATATCCTTTTTCGTGATTGTTATATCCACTAACATAATTTGCATTGATAAAATCGTGTGTATCTTCGTCATCAGGTTGAAGTTTAACGCGAGTTAATTCACCTGGTATGACGTCTCGATAACGAGATTTGTCAACATTTCTTTCATCTCTTTTCGAATAGAAAAAGAAAAATAATGAAATAACATCGAATATGATAATTTCGATAATATTTACTTAGCAGCATGAATGTCTTTCGCAGGTGGATTTGGTAGTTGTCGAAATTCTTGTCGAATTTCGAGATGAGTTCGAACGAGAAATTCTTTTTCATTTAAAGCGTTCGATAGATTCATTAATTGTTTGTTCTCATTTTTCCTCGTAGAAGATTTCGACTGATAATCATTTCCTTCCTGTTGACCAGTAAATAAACGATAAGATTTTTCATATCGTTTTGCGTTACTAAAAGAGAAGAAAAAGAAAACGATAATATATTTATCTGCTGTTGACATACTCGTCGAGATTTTCTTTTGGTGATGTTCGATATTGAGAATATTCTTCTTCGTCTTCTTCAATAAGACTTTCGTTTGAACGTCGACGTTTATCCAACGGTGAATGACGTTTTCGTTGTAGATTTGGACTGATTCGTTTCGAGAGAAATGAAAGAAATGATGTTGGTGATGATGGCATAGCCGTATTTGTCGATGAAGCAATCGACAATAGATTCTTATTCATCGATGTTTTCGTATTTATTAGCATATTTTCAAGTAAATAGTACGAATGACAAATTGATTGTGGATTAGTTACTTTTGATAAACACATTTCATATCGAATAGGTCCATTTTCAGCTGGATCGTATGTTCCACCTAATGAATATGGAATTGTGTCTATTGAGTAACCAGATTGTGCTGTTAGATAATCAAACATTTGTTCGGGAGAAAATAGCGTTACCTGAAAATAGAATAAGAACAACAAGAAAAAAAAAGAAATGATGTATTTCGAGATATAAAATCAGATGGACAAATAATAAACATATATGATATGAGACAAAAATCACGATATTGACTTCGATTCTCTCACCCTAGTACGTATTTTTCGACTTAGAAAAATTGCGAGTACCTTAAAAACTACTCGAAACCATTTCGGTGCCGATATGATAAAGATATTTTTCAACATTGCTGGATAACCGCCCTTCAATAAACAAGAATAGTGTTATATGTCGTTTGACTTTTAATTTCAATAAAATACTTGAAAAAATTTGAGAATTTTTTTACTAAGATTTATATCGAATTGTGATGTCGAACAATTCTGCATATCATAGATAAAATTCAAACCATTTTGTTGAACTTCCAAACTATCGCAAACAAATCAACAAACGATTAATAGAATAACTAACCAACGGTCTTTCGAACCTTTCAGTTACAACATCTAATTGACAAATCAACGCTTGTAATGTAATTAATTCCCTTTCATGTTGAGTAAATGAATCATTAGGAATGAGATTATTGACATTCGAAACTGTAAATACGATTGTCAATGGTTGATTTGGAAGTTGAGGCTAAAGAAAAACAAGAGTCAGCATTATTCATTTCGAATCATCTGAAGATTTGTTTTCGTTTACTAATGAAAAGAAATTGCCTGATTGAATTTCACGTACTACTTCAGGATGACGTATCCAAATTCGATCGAGATTTTCAGATTTTCGAAGGTTCTACATCACACAAAAATATGTACAAATTTTCTTTTCGAAATTCGATCTCAACAAACTTCATGTGTTCGATACAAATACATCGCTCGATTGACATCGAATTTCGATGGAATTAAATATTTCATTGCGCGATTTGCTTGAGCACGTTCTTCATCTGAATTCACATTTATTGGCCATCCCATACGTTTTACAAATTCTTCAATTGCCTACAAAAAACAAAAACAGTTTGTCATTGATCTCGAAAAAGAAAAATTAATTTCATATCGAAATGAACGAGATTTTTACATAGGTCGATTGAGTACACGACGCATTATCTGTAACAACATCACTTAACGGACGATATCTCAGTAGATTAACTGAAGATTTCGTTGCTAACGTCTGACTATCGCTAAGAACATTATTTGTTTGTCCTCCGGTAAATGAGTTTCCCGTTGATGAAGCTTTGAATGGTTTGAAAGCTAACGAACGTAGTAATGATAGAATATCTGTTGAACTATTGTGACGTTGATGGAGAGAATTATCGTTCGTCGGTGTTGATATTGTTTGTGTCACATATTTTTTATGGTGAGTTCGACTGGATTTTGACATTGTTGATGAATTTGAACGAACTATTGGATCGGTTTCGACTGGCAGACGTGTTGATTCATACAGCGAACATTGATTTTTGAAGCGATGTTTGTCTAATATATCAGTGGCCATAGTATCACGTTTTTTTCTTCTTCTTTCCTTTTGTATTTTGATAACTTTCGCGTTTTTTTTTCTTTCTTCCTTTTCGGCTCGTTTTTTTGCTTTTGTATTTCGTAAAAGAAGAAATAAATAAAATAATGTAGGTGTACAGAAAATATTTTTTTTACAATGTAGAAAGTAAATAGTTTCGTAAAGAAAAGAAAACGAGAGAGAACTATATGTAATGTTTATTTTCAAATCGACTCGTTTGTTCTTTTGCTTTTCATACACAGGTGAAAGAAGAAGAAAAGGAGAAAAAAAAATCTGAGCCGATAAGTGTCCCCTCGTTCTTTTCTATTGTGCATCACTCGAGTGGGTTTCGCCTGGCCGGCGTCTCTTTCTTTTTTCTCTTTCTTTTTTTTTATTATTATGTCCGATTGCGTGCGGACAATAAAACGTCGCGTAGTTCATATAACTAAACGAGACTCATTTTTTTTTCTTCTCTGTCTCTCTTTCACATCAATCAATCATGAAAAAACACTAGACACGACGAAAGAAAAAGAAAAGAAACAAAATTAATTCAACACCTCTCGTCATATTGATACTAACTTGATTTAAACGGACATTTGTTGATGATAACATTGACCGATAAATAATGATGAGTTATAAACAAATCTAATCGTTCATTAATCGATATGTTACTTTTGCTAGTAGCATTCATCTGTCATTCGTATATCGACAGAATGAGGGTTATGTTTACTAGGCATAAAACAGCCAGTTTTGACTTTGACCGAGTGAACAGTGCCCTTGGCAAAATAAAGAACGAGAGAGAGAGAAAGAAAAGTGAGTGCCAATGAAGAGTCTATGATGATAACGTAACAATAATCATTCGAGAAAAAGAGAATTTCCCCAACAGCATCAACGTCTTATTATTCGAAGCAAATGTCTATTATTACTTTCAATGTAAATGAAAGTTAGGCTGTACGAATGAGTGCAAACATAAGAACAAGAAAGAGCAATCTCAAGAATATTTCTCGATATATCCTTCCTCAATTTAGTCTCGATAATTTTATTTTCTGCTTAATTACAAGTCTTAGATTGATATAGAAAGAAGAATCCTTGACAAAAAAAAGAACGGATGTACTCTTTGCCGATGGGTTAGATAATAATCGATTGCCTGAATTCTATTAAGAAAAAAAAAAGAAGAAAAAAAAATTATTCAAGAACACAAATATCCGTTAGTAACGATAAATAGAGATTAACAGCGAATAGAACGTTCACTGTTCGAAGAGAAAACAAAATCGAGAATGTTAGTATGTAGAAATGATTCACAACCAAAAACGCATTTGTTTGTTTGTTTGTTTGTTTTCTCTATTGCATGGTGATTATTTTGAGCGAAGAATCGGCGTTTGTAAGAGAAGTTCACTATCAGCTGATACAATTGGAATATTGCCTGCTTTGTGATAAGTTATCAAATGTTGAATTGAATCGAATTCGTAATCTTTCGTTCGAATCTAAAAGAAAAGTTTTTCTTCTCTCGAATTTGATTTTATCTTTTCATACGATTCCTTCTGGATCAACGAGAAGTAAATGTTTATATTGATCTTTATGACGACCTGAGAGAATAAATTGACCTGGAATTTTCGCGCTTTCACGAACAAGAAAATCACCACTATTATGTAATAATAATTCAGCCTAGACAAACACACACAAATGATTTTCTTTTCGTAGTGAATGAATCGAAAAAGTTGTTACGTCATCTCGACTGATTTTTCCATGGAACCATTTTTCTTTGTACACATCCGAACCGTTCGTTGAATCCCAAGATAAAGGCGGTGCTGGTTGTTGATTTGATATGATTCGTTTTTGACTTTCATCATGTTCAATCGATTTCATCGGTCTATCGAAGAAAACAAACACTTGAACCTTTCAATTTCTTCTCAATAATCTCTTTACCCAGATTGTTCATTCGTTTGCATATATTCATTGTATCTTAATTCAAAGGCTTGTCCAATTGTTGTTATAACATCTAATGATTCATTTTCTCGACATGAAAGTACATGGCATGAACGTCTATTCGAATTATCTTTGGCAACATAAGCAACATAATCTTTGGTTTCCTTGATATCAAACAAAAAAACAGTATTTTTCTGTCAAAAACTCATTTCTAGCTTACATGTTCACCCGCACTAGCAAATGAAATGCCTTCCATTTTATGTGAGAAAAGTATTTGTGAATCACTCGAACGTTTTAATACAAGTGAATCTGTATTAATGGTTAATTGTGCAGGTGTATGACTGTAGGTTAAATTGGGTTCAGTTGAGATCATTGTTTGTACAACGGATGAATCAGGCTAATGAAAAAGCAAAGTATGTCGACAATGATTTATTGAACGAAAGAATTTTCGTATCTCTTTTCTTTATTGACATACTTTACGTCGTTCTTTCAAAGCAACACCAACAGATGTACATATCAATCGAATTGAATCTCGTGCAACACGTGTACGACTATCGAAATCTAAGGTTTTCATTGAACAGAGAACTTCAATAGATCCAAGATACTAAACGAAAAAAGTACGTTCAAACAAAGTAAGCAAAAAAAAACAAATAAATCATACATGAACGTTATAATTGACACCATGACCTGACAAGAGATCAGTGTCTGAATGTAACCAACGAGCTTCATCATCGAGATTTGTCATCGTTCGTTTTTTTTTATTAATATATTCTCAATAAACTTTCAGATCATTCAAAAAAAAGAAATCAAATTCAAGTGAACTTAAGAGAGAAAACAGAAAGTGATTGACAATCTAATCATACACACACGTACATATACGTATAGTCTTCTCCTCGTCTTCTCTTCTTCTTTATTTGTCGATAGAGAAGAAGAAGAAGAAGAAGAAAAAATCAAGATTGGATGATGAACATTTTGATTATAGATGTCAGACTCGTTTGATGTTTGATCTTTTGAGATTAACACTAGGAATAAATATGCCGAAATTGATGAACTATTTCCTTGAAATAATTAACGTTCGATTAGAAAATCTTTTTCGTGACTGAACGCTCGTTTTTCTTTTTGTTGTTTTGATCAATTAATCATGTCAATCTTCAGAAATTGACGACAAATGGTTATTTTCCAAAGAGCAGAGAGAGAGAGAGAAACAACCCTTCTATATTTCAATTATTGATCGGTATTCCAAAGGGAGAACTTATAATCATCTCGTTTTCTTTAATCTACAAATAACTATTTATTAATAATCGATTTGAAAATTCTATACAAATATTATTTTTTTTTATTTATTCAATTGCAGTAACTGTCTATATGTGTGTGTTTGTTTTTCTTCTTGACGAAACAATATATACGAATACAAATGCAATAGGATGCACTTACTAAAACGAACGAAGAAAAAAAAATATATAGAAAGGGTTATTTTGTTTGAATATTTGCTGTATAGATAAATGTGTTTCGAATTGATTTATTTCCATGGCAATTTAAATGGTAATTTATCGGTTATTGTATTCAATGCATTAGTTGCCATTTTAACTGGATCAAAACCTTGAGAAAAGAAAAGAAAAGACGATTAAATCTAAAGGTGAATCGATGTGTGGTATTTCAATTGAGGACTTACTATCATCGTCATCAGGTAGTGGAATAGGTCCTTTTTTATCTGCTGTCAAACGGCCTTCACATGGTGGTGTTATTGGAATTCCTTCGTCTTTTTTCTTGATATTATACTACAACAGAATAAACCCAAATTAATTGAATGTTTGTTTGTTTGTTTTATGATGAGACCAAGAAAAAAACAGAAGATATTTTATTATCTAATCCTTCTTAAGATTTGATTTTGAAGATAAATCCTACTAAATAATGACATCGAAATACTTCTTCTCTGCCTCAATCAAAAACAACTAACTACTGAAGATTATCTCTCGAGTTTGTTATGCTTATTTTGTTTCTTTTGACAAGTTGAATATTTAGTTACCAGTACTTGTCAAAATCTTAAGAAAAAACAATGCTTTTTTTTCCGCCTCTCTTCGTTTTTAAACTAAATATAGAGTGTCTGACAGCTTTCGTGACAACAAAAGATAAAAGTTATCTTTGAAAATTGAACGTCTCCCGAGACGATTTTGGTTTGAACTTGAAAAAGAATCACATTTACCTTCTCTCGTATGCCTTGTCGAACTTCTTCACGTTGTCGTTCCATTTTCGCATATTTAGCATCACGTTTTTCTTCAGCTTCACGACGTGCTTCAGCAACCTTTGAACGACAATAATAATAATTAGAAAACGACAACGACGACAAAGAAGAAAAACAACAACAACAACAACAATTGAAATCTTTCTGTTAACTTGATATGCAGAAAGAAAAACAAAACTCAATTAGATTTACAAATGTTAACTCAAGTGTAAGGAAAAAAAAGAAATAACAAAAACGGAAATCGAACGATTTGCTAGTTGTTTTTGTCGATGACAAACATCCGCATGATGGACCGACTCACCGCTGGTGATTCTACCATACTCTTTCGTCGAAGAGTAGTTGGTGTCGATGTGGGTGAAGATGAATTCGATTTCGTAAATGGTGGTACAAGTGAGAATCGTCGTGTTGGATTAGGCGACGATGGAGAAAGAAATAACGTATTCATATTTAATTTATCCATGGAGACAACTTCAATTCGAAAGACAAAATAAATATTTCAGAAACTAAATGAGAAACTATCGAAGAAACAAGATTGATAATGATAGACTAATGAATCGATGAATGGACTGTGTTTATATCGAAGAGAGAAGAAAAAAAAACGAAGAAGAGAGAAATGTCATTCATTCCGCTGAACGTTCACTTAAAAAAAAAGAAGAAGAGAAGCGAAAAACATCAAAAAAAAGAAGAAAAAAAAACAAAAGACAAGAGAGAAATGAGGAGGAGAGAAGCAAAAACAAAAATAAGTCAAAGATAGAATGATATCATGCTGATCTCTCGTGAGCCAATATATAAATATATGTGCTGAAGTTTATTATTTGTGTCAGTTGTTTAGCTCAGAGATTTCCATTCAAAAGAATGACGAAGGCGAATGCTTTGAAGAATATTACGCGCGTGGACGATCATCAAGATAAAAATCTAACTATAAAAGAATCATTGGCGATTCAATCGAGCAAAAAACATCTATGAAAAGCTTTTGGTAATGACATGCATGTGAATAGGACTGGAAAATATATCTATCAAAAAAGATGGGATTGAGCAGAACGTTTTTTTTTTCTTCTTCATCTTCTTATTTCTTTTTTTTTTCGGCATATGCACATTGGTATTCAACATGTCGAATGATGGTTAATTATTGAAGAGATTCTTTGACAAATTTATGATGACAAATAACACAAAGTAAAAGAACAAAAACTCAAATACCTCGGGATCTTCTTCATCGTTGCTGCCATCTTTTTTATCGCCATCTCCACCTGTTAATTCTAAAGACAGAAGAAAAACAAACAAATATTCATTCGAATAAATTCAACTGAAAATATAAAAAAAAGAACATATTCATGTAATTTATCGTGTTAATCAACAACTATTCTCATGAAATATTATTGATGAGCTCTGTGAAAGAGAACAACAACTCGAGAATATTTTATTTTATTTTTACTTCCTGTTAACAACAAGAGTACTCGTCAAATCAATAGGTTAAGTTTTACCTTTGACTTTATCTAACTGGGAACCCATCATTTGTTTCATAATAAACGAAGCCATGATTATTATTTGTATATACAGATAAGATGAATTTGAACTATCTGAAAAAAAAACAAATAAAAATAAAAATATATCTCGAATTTTCCCGTCATATCTCGATACGGCAAGTTAAGCCGCGATGTCAAGTTGAAGGAGTAGTAAAAGATCTCTTCACTGACTATATTAACCTTTTTTTTTCTTCTTTCGTCGTATTTTCTTTTTCTCTCATTCTTCTTCTTCTTCGTTTTTTTTGCTCGCTATATCTATTAGTATTTTTACCGCCGACAGCTTAGCAATGTATTCATTCTTTTTTTTCACTGTCATTCACCATAGAAGACTATCTCTCTTCATTCATCGTAGTGTTTCATCATATTTCACGACCAACAATACTACTGTCAATACAAGTGATGAGTTTGCGTATTAGGTTCTTCTCTCTATCTTACTCGGTTTTGATCATCGTTAGTAATAAAAGGAAGTAACCATAATAGAAAAAAAAATGAACAAAAGAAGCAGACGAAGATGTCGATGACGAAGAGAGAGAGAGAAAAAAAACGGCCTAACATCGATTTGAATGCTTTGGATTTATTTATCAATAAACAAATATATTTATTTCACGATATGATAATCGATCATGAACATGAAAACATGCAACTAACAAAAAAAAAAAGAAAATAACAAATGCAAACGTGCGTAACTAGTTAAGAAATATCTTCCCAGTTCTTGTTCTTTCAATGAGAAAAATGGAAAAAAATCAACATACATTTGCACCTTGAACCAAGAGAAGTAGTAGACGTAGAAGAAGAAGAAAAATGGATGAACGGTTGCATATTGTCAAGGGAGATTTGTCATTTTTATATTCATAAAAATGTAAGTCGACGGAAGAGAATAAAACGAGTTTGGCAAAAACACCGGCAGAATGTTTTTTCTATTAGAAATTTAGTCTGATCGATAAAAATCAGAAACACAAGAAAAAAAAGACGCTTTAGAATTGTAAGAAAGGGAGAGAGAGAGAGAGAAAAAATGGTATTATAGACATTTGATCATGGAAAAATTGGTCTACTGCACTTTACTACTTCTTTTTCCTTCTTCATTTTTTTCTTCTGCTTGCCTTCGTCATCAACGACGGGTGTTTTATATATATATATATATATATTCTCGTCGTCAATGTTGCTACTATTCAAATAAGAAAGATTTTCTTCCTTTTTCTTGTTGTGGCTGTTTGTGCCTAACATCCAATTGTCGTTTGTAAGGATGTATGCTTTCACCTAACTAACTTAATAGAACAAAAATTAAATTAGATCATGAATAGACACGAGGAGCAACAATAACAAAAGAACAAAAAACAACAACAAAAGAAAACTCTAAGGACAATTTTTATGGTAGAAAAGAACATTTTATTTAATTTATATTTTGATAATTGGTTCATGAATTAATCAAAGCCTTCGATAGGCCATTTGAATTTTCTATGCAAAGATTCTTGTCCTCGAGCGTATTTGCCGTATTTTTCTAATGTACAACTTTTGTCCGATGTTCGCCAACCGATAAGATTACTTGTCGTTGAAGGAATAGGTCGTGGCGAAGGCGAAACAGTAACATGTTGTTGTAATTGTTGAGCATGATCTTCGACTTTACGTGCCGATGGTGATTCCGCACGAGCGAGTAAAGATCGTGGTGACCGTTTCGGATCGTATGCTGCTACCTATATCGAAAGAAAAAGCAATCTCGAGAAAAACATCTAGAAACATTATTTGAAATTCTACTTGAGGCTGCAGATTATTAAGAAATCCCCATTTATCATCGTGAGTTTTTTGTGCGAGATCTATTTTTAATATATGATCTCTCCTTTGAAGAAACAAAAAGAAAGAAAATTTTTCCATTTTGGTTTGTGATTTAAATAAATCATATTACCAGATAAGATCTTTTGCAACGAACGATTTTTTATCATTATACGGATCGGTTAATCTTTTCGATGTTGTCATTGAAGACTTTTGCTGTTTGTAAAAAAGAAAAGAAGCAACAAAAAAAATGAAATGTAAGAACAAAATCCGATCAAATGAAAACAAAAAAAAGAAAGAATTTTTTCTTCGACTTGTCAAGAGAAGAAAAAACAGAACACTATCGGGTCTCGATTTTTCCTTTCACATAAATGTGATGAATGCAACAGGTGAAAAAACAACATAAAATTTCAAATAGGCCATCTGATTAACTTCTTGCCGGGCGTTTCTTCCATTTCTACATACATACACACACACACGCACAGTATATATATATAAATGGAAAATTTAGTTCCTTTGTTCTTATTTGTCATCGTTACTACGAAAGAAAAATTGCGCATTTATTAATCAATGAGTACCAATCATCATTTAGGAATTGGTATGTTTGGAGTTTTCTTCTTTGATGTTTTTATTCTACTCATGTGATTGTCAATCATATCTGCATATTGAACAAGAGAAGACGAAGAAGAAAAATACGAATAAATTTTAATGTTTTAACAATACTATTAGAATTCCCGTCGACATTCTATTGACAGATTTCGATTTGTCTTTGTCGTCGATATGGTTTCCGTCTTAGTTGATCTTTGAGACGAAGAAAAAAAGCAGAAGAAAAAAGAAGAAGAAAAGCTAGAATAGCAAAACTGGCTCGAATAAATCAGATCGCTAGTTGAGCAGCTAAACGACAAAAGAGAAAATCTTTTATGTACGATATGACAGAATCGGAGCAATTTGATGACGATATTTTTATTGATTCACCAGTACCGCAATGTTTTTCCTCTCCAGCAAAATTCACTAGTAAACATAGTCATGGATCACCTTGTATAAAAAAAAAGATGAATACTTTGTTTTTTTTTTATTTAATTTAACTTTTCTTTGAACTAGCCGATCGACTTAGTCCGTTGTTACGGTCATTGAAATCCTCATCATTTTCATCTCAAGAACATGGTGAAAACGATCGAAGTTCAACGGCACATAGTCGTCGTCGACCAAGTGTTCTCGATGAAAAAGCTCTGCGCGAAACTGATACAGAAATTATTCGTGATCAACGTATCAAAGCAATAAGTCGAAGTTACCAAGGAATTTTAGAAAGTATTGGCGAAGATCCAACACGACAAGGTGCTTAGAGAATTCTTCGTTCAAATTGAAATTCTCATCTGTTTTTCTTATTCATTCAGGTCTATTGAAAACATCGAAACGTGCTGCTGAAGTCAGAGCAATTCTTTTTCTTTTTATTTCTTTGTTCATTCGAATCGATTGATTTCCGTTGACTTTTTCTTTACAGGCATTAGTATTTTTTACCAAAGGCTACGAACAAAACATTCGTGATGTTGTTAGTGATGCAATATTCGATGAAGATTGTGAAAATATGGTTGTCGTCAAAGAAATTGATATCTATTCTCTCTGCGAACATCATATGTACGTAAATGAAATGCTTTTTATTCAATTAAATTTTTGCTTTTTATTCATTGCTATCAGGGTACCATTTTTCGGCAAAGTGTCTGTAGGTTATTTGCCAAATAAACGTGTGTTAGGTTTGAGTAAAATCGCAAGGTAAATTCTCAAACAAGGTCAAACGATTTCCTTTTTTTTTGTTTCTTGGAAATAGAATTGTCGAAGTTTTTAGTCGACGTTTGCAAGGTAGATATTTAGTATCAATAATAATAATAATAATGTTTGATTTCTCTAGTGCAAGAACGTTTAACACGACAAATTGCCGAAGCTATTGCCGAAGCAATTGAACCACGCGGTGTCGCTGTCATTGTCGAATGTTTGTAAGTTGATTTGACAGACGAAAATAAAATAAAAATAATAAATTATTTATTTAAGACATATGTGTATGATTATGCGTGGTGCACAAAAAGTCAATTCACGAACGACAACATCAGCTATGCTCGGCGTTTTTCGCGAAGATCCCAAAACACGCGAAGAATTTCTTACTCTTGGACGAATTAATCCATTTTAAAAAAAAAGAAAAGTTCATCGGACTCCATTTGAGAACATTTTATTTAATCGAAAAAGAATTTTCGAAAATAACCATGCGTTCGAAAGACTTCAACATATGTCTTACAGGGAAGAATAAATATAAGAAATGTAACTGTTTGAGGTATATAAATAATGAAATTAGCAGCTGTGTTGACTCGTATGAACCATTTCAATGATGTATTCATACAGGAAAAGAAAATCGAGAGAATGAGTTGTGGTAGAGTGCAGATCTAAATAGAAAAATAGAAAAAAAAATGTTTACACTAGAAAGAAATAGACTCAACGATTATTAATGTTGGCGCAAGAAACAGATGATGATGTCGTCGAAAATGTTTACGCCATTGAGTCCAATAGGTTGTTTGATGTAGATTTGCTCGTCGACGACTAATCGACGCAAGAATTAGAATGTTAGCAATGATATTCAATGCACATGGAACGAATAAATGAGTCAAAGAAAATATTTGATTGAGAATCAATAAATTTACCGGATATCCTGTTTGACAGATGAAATTTCCTTGAAGTAAAGGATCAGGTATAGAAACTCGATAGAGAATATCATGAATATGCATAAGAAAAACTAAAGTTATAATAAACAGAATTTGTTTTTTAACTGCAATATGCGAACAAAATCGATTCACTAAATAATTCGATTCAAATGTATATATCACTCGTTGTAAGGCAAGAAATCCATTCATCCATAGGCAGATACGGGTAAACATCAATGCTAAAACTGAAATAATATTGCAAAGTACGAATGATATTAAATATGAAACCGAATTTCTCATTCGTAGAAGACGTATTTCTAACATAAATAAACCGAAAATTGAACAATAACTATAGATAATTAAAAAGAAACCCGTTGGTGTTGTTCGGATTTGTCGTTGACGGAATGTATCGATCGAGAGAAGATTCGATAGAATACCAAATGCAACAACAATAATCAATGGAAATATGTAGATAAATGTGAGAAATTCTTGTTCATCGAGTTGACTTGTTCGAATATCGGATGTCATTGCTGAAACTAAGCCAAGAAGAAGAATATTTGTCGTATTACCATTGCAAGACATTGTTGCACGATTCGAATGATATCTATCTAATGATTTCACGCAGATGTAGACTTAGAAAGAAAGAAAAACATGTCTAACGGATTAGAGATAAGATATGTCAAAATAACATGCATTAATTTAATTTTTCCCTTGAAAAAAAGCGAAGTCGCACATGGTTTTTTGTCCTTATCCGTTCAATTGAAACTGACAAATAAAAGTTGTCATATTTGAGTAAATCAAGATATTGAATTTGTTTGCGTCGAGGAAAAAACATACTCAGACATATTAAATAATAAAAAGACTTTTTTTTTTCTTTTCTCAGACTGGTTGTATTTTGTTTGACAGAAAATGATTATATATATATCGTTTATATTCGAAAAAGAAAAGCAAACTTAGATACAGATACTAGAACATGCAAGACAAAAGAAAACGAAAAAAAAACGAAAGGAAATATGTTTTTCTGTGCTGTCGAGAGATGAGCTTTTTGTCTTTTATTTTCAATCTGTCATTCTCGGTTCGGCTTTAATATCAGCTGACATAAATCGATGATGATGATGATGATCGATTGAATGATAATCTTGTGTTTCACATTCGATAGGTCGCGTTCGATGATCATTATTATTATTATTCGCATGAGTTTTGACCTAATTGATATAGAAAATCGACTTTTTGCTTAAAAATATTAAATGAATATTTACATGTTTATTCAAATGATCACTTCGCATGAAACGTTTGCCACATATTTGACAGGCAAAACGTTTTTCACCTAAAATAAAATAAGTAAAAAAAAGTTTGAGATAAATATCTCAGTTGATTAATCTTCGATCAAGTGTAAATAACAGGCTGACATCCAAAAGTTAATTATCATTAAGTAGGCGGTTCGATGAGCAAATGATCGAGTGTCAAAAAATGCAAACAAATAACATTACCTGTATGGGTACGTTGATGTCGTTGAAGTTCATCACTACGAGTAAATCGTTTGCCACAAAATAGCCAACTGCAAACGAATGGCCGTTCGCCTGTATGCCAGCGTAGATGAGCTTTTAAATGCGATGTTTTATTGTATTCTTTTCCGCAACCAGGAATATGACAACTGTGAACATTTCGTTTACGTATTGTTGAACCGGTCATGTAACCTAAACGTTCGGATTCTCGGCAATTGGGACAATCACATTGAGCACGACTTGTTTTGGGCTTTTTTGTTGAACTGTTCGAATTTGTTTGAGGAGCAGCAGCAGCAGCAGATGATGATGATGATGACAGAGGAACGGAATTAGAATTAGGATTTGTTGGAATTGTTGGGGATAATGTACTCGCTGGATTTGTGGTTGTTGTTGTTGGTGGTGATGGCGTATGTGATGAGACAATTGGCGGATAGAAGAGACGAAAATCTGGCCGATAGGAATCAGTATATGTTTGACCAACGGAAAGAAAATCATTGTAATGCGCAGGTGTTTGAATATGTGAAGGATATTGAACGTTCATCGGTGTTGAAAATGTTTGTTCGTGATTCGAATTAAGAATTTGTGTCGATTGATTAGCTGAAAACCATGAATGATGATGATGATGATGAATATCAATCCATGGTGATGCGTTTGTTGTCGATGAATTTTCTTTCAATTGTCCATTGGTATTTAATAATGAATGTTCATAGGGATTGATTCGTGTTAACGATGATGTTAAATCGGTATTAGGATACATCATCGATGGATTTGAAAGAGGTTTTTTCCATGCATAAAAACTTGTTTTTGTCGGTGATAATGGTGGACTTGAATTCGATGTCGGAATTTTATTACATTGTGCAGCTAACATTGCTAATGGATTGATTAAATCCTAGGATATTCATTTGAGAAAGTCTGCGCTTCTGTTATGTTCAGTTTATCTTACTGATGAATGATTTGTTGCTGCCATGAAATTGGATTCTAGTAGTCGTTTGTCATAGACAATTAGACACAAGTTTAACTAAAAAAAGGCAGAAAACGAGATGAAATTATATGTTTCGATGTCATGTAATCAATGACTTATGATATGTGAATCCTTCTACGTTCTTTTTCAAGATGAATATGTTCAGCTCCACCCCGAAACAACTGACTTTCAAGTAGGACGTTCTCGATAATTAGATAGAAGGATATCTGAACATGTAATTTAACGTTTGCATTTTCTTTCTTTTTTTTTTGCAAAACCGGAAGAGAGAAAGAGGGAGAGAGAAAAAGAGAAGAATACGACATTTCATTGGTTGATTCGTCATTTTTTTCAAATCTTTTGCTACTGACCTAAACTGTTCGCCTTTTATTGGACACTGAAATTGTTCAATGTTGATTGGTTCTCAAATTTACTTTAATGTATCTCCCCCCGGTGTGAGTTAATCAAAGAGTGAAGAAAGATGTATTATTGTTATCTGCGAAACGAATCGAGGCATTCGTGCATGTTTTACGTTTACGTTTTTTTCTTTCGTCTTCATTGGATAACATAAAAGAAGACGTCTGTCGCCATACGAAGAAAACTCATCATCACATTTGTACACCTTCGAGCAAATTCGTTTGTTCATGTCTCTTATCAAATCGATCAAGTTGACTTTAACTGTCAGCTATTCGTCATCGACCAAGGTAGATTAATTTGATTATAATCGACATGTCCTAGTGCGTCTATATGCATTCAAGCTTGTTCACGTAATCAAAAAGACTCGAGACCGACTAATTACAGACCATTGAAGACAACGAATTATCGATGTTGGAATTCTGTATTCATGCGGCATGTCATTTACACACGTTAAATATATTTTTAGTTTCGTTTTTATTTGTGTATATTCAGGTGTTAAGAAAAGAAAAAATGTGATTTTCACGCTCTCTCTCTCTCGTTCGTCATCTAGTAAATTTCAGTTGATTGCTGTTTTCCGGTAGTTAAGTCAGCGACGGCTACTGATTGTTTGACATGATGAGTTTCCTCGTCGGTCAAAAAATTGCTCACAATCGATCGCGTGTAAAAACAACGGCAACCGTCGATGAATAATTTAGAAAATTGTTCATTTCCGCGACGAAAAAGAAGGGGAAAAAATTCACAACCGATGTCATCGGATATTTTCATTGACTATATAATTATCTTTTGTCCACCATGATTAAATTCTTATCAATTGAGATCAAGATTTTATTTCGAATAAATCATAATTACAATCAACAAATTTTAAGTTCATTTATGTACGAACATATTCGTTTGTTTAAACGATGAAGAAACGGAATTTCAATGGTTAAATAATAGAAATCGTTATTTTCCATGCCACGTTTAGCTAAAAGAAATCATCATTTCGTGTTTTAAACAGAAAAAAAACCGAAAGATTTCTACCGGACATATATTCATAAAGAATCATGAAAAGATCTTCTTCAATTTGTTCAGTTGATTTCAATTGTCCAGTGTCTGAAAATAGAATAAAATGTACGTAAATTCTCTATGAATGTTAGATCACAACTAACCGATAGTGATTAATAATAGACAGAGTATTAAGCCAATTTCTTTGCTATCGAGTTGAATTAATTTCAATTGATTTTCGAATGCAATTGTTAAACGATTGAGTTCGAAGAAAAATGGAAATCTTGGTTGAAAATATGAACTCGTTGTATTCAGATAATTCCAAGTACTGTTGGATTGTAAACATAAACACATGAGAATAAGCGATGGTGTTGAGAAATAAACGAGTGAAGTTTTCTCATCGAAAGTTAAAGTTTTGAGATCTACGAATAGGAAAGTGTGCGTGTGTGTTTTTTTCGTGTCCAAGAAAAAATTGAGTTACTCGGAATTTGTTCGAGAAAATTTCGAACACGACATTGATATTCATTCAATTGAGTCATACAACTCATCCAGATATTATTATTACTATTTTCGAGTGAACAAACGGGAAGATTCTAAAAGAAAATAACGTTTTTACTTCGTACGAATCGTGATTGAAGTTTACGTTGAATTGATCGAAAAAAGCATTTTCGATTTGTACAATTTGTTGATAGACTTCTGCTTCGAAAATCTTGTCGAATGATTTCTTCGTCATTGTTGTATTTCGTTTTTTCGTATTGAATAAATGAATTAATCTCGTTCGAATTAAACCTTGTCTCTGCATTTCAACCATTTTATGTTTGAATAAATTCGATTGTCGGCCAATTCTCGAGCCTTGTATCGACATTCCAGCTTGCAGACATTTTCGATATCGACATGCTCGACAGATATTTCTCGTCAATGCCGTCACTTCGCAATTATTTTGTTCGGGACATTTGTAATCCTCTGCCGAACGTTCTTTGATCATTCGACGAAAGAATCCTTTGCAACCCTAGATGAAACATAATAAATTTCAAAAGATTTCTATTGACGAATATTATACTTCGCATGTTGTTGCACCGAAATGAATGCCAGACGATGCTGCTTGACAAACAGCACAAGGAATACCTTTGAAAATATCTTCGATTTTTGGATTTGGATTTTGATCTATAGAGATGAAAAGGAAATTTTCTGTTTTTGATCATCTTTGAATTGTTTTCGTACCAGTTAAATTCATTCCAACAGTAACACATTTCTCATATCGACAATATTGACATTGCGTACGAGTTGTACGAGTAATCAAACAATTTTTCTCTCGAATACATTTGTATTTCAAATGTTCGCCATGAACTGATCGAAGAAAGAATTTTTTACAAGCTTCACTAGAAAAAAAAACACAACAAAAATTCGAATTCATTTCTTCAATAGAATGATTTTCAATATTTCACCAAGTTATCGAACCACAATGCCAACCGCTAGCATTCTCGCCACAAACTTGACACGGTTCCGAACGAAAATCTTGTAGATAAGTCGTTTGTTGCTCACCACAAGACATCGATAGCATTGATTGATCAACAAACTGACCGCATCGACTCAATCGATCAAGAGGATTTTCTTTGTCGTATCTATATCATGACCTTATTTCTCGTCGTTCTTGCTCAGAGTAGTACGATGTATCAATGATCAATGTGTTCTTCTCTCGTTTGTTTTTCTTTTCTTAGTCAACATGAAAGTTTGCTCTTTTAATTTTCGTGTTTAATAAAAAATAAAAATTACAGAAAATGAAAAGACAACAAAACAGTTTGTTTTTCTGCATTGTCTACATGGCTACTTGGATTTCCAATATACAGTATATCACAAAACGTCTGATAAAAAAAAGAAAGAATCGAAATCCAAAGTACATGTACGTATATTGCATTGTACCTAAGTCGATTCGTCAGGTCAGGGAGCATTCACTCGGTTGAATTTCGAACAAAATATTGTAAATTTGTTTTATTTGACAAGAAATTAATTCTTTCGCTGAAAATTATTAACAAGACCACTTTTAAGACTGGTCGTCACTTGTTCGAGGACGGATATTCTCTTACGAAGGTCCGTATTCACACGTTCGTATTCATCACTAAATAAAGGAAAGAAAAATCGAATAAGTAAGACGAAATGATAAATCCTACCATCTCTCGTCCATATCGCCGAATTTTTGTTTTCGAGCTGCTCGAGATAATTTAGATGCTTCGTTATTCTTTCGTCGTCGTTCGAGATAATAATTTAAATCATCAGGTGTTTCAACATCATTTGCTCGATTGATATTTCGTCCTCGTTTGTTCTTCGTCGTTGGGGAATTTTCATTTGTTGTCGATGTACAAACAGCATGCGATTGAAGACGTGCTGATACTCGACGAGAACTACGAGCTACCGTTCGTTTCGAAGTTGTTTTTGCTTTTGCTGTTGTTGTTGTTGTTGATGATGATGACGAAGGTGTTTCATCAACTGGATTTCGTTTAGCAAGAAATGCATGATCATGTTCAATAGCATTTAAAACAGGCATTGTAGTTGTTGTTGAGTCAACGTAGGAGGTTATTAATTCGGGTGAAACAGATCGAAGTTCAGAAAAGGATGTGGTAGAAGTATTGGCAAGACCATCAGTTGTAGCTGTAATCGAGGCGATTAATTGATCGAATGATTCAGATCGCATCTATGAATAGAAAGAAAAATAGATTCAATGACGTTGTAATTGAGAAATTTCCCCAACATACAAGATCATTGAGTGCTTGACTATCGAGTTTAAACGAATCGAAATTCATTAAACCGTCGGTATTTAAATTTAAATCTTTCGGATCCAGGTCACTCAATAAACGTTGCAAAGCAAAACTATTTCCACTTGCAAATGCTTCTTTCCACTTCTCAACACTTTCCGGATCTACTCAACGAAAATAAAATTATTGTTAAGATAAAAAGAAAAAAAAAGATATTAACCGTTGTTAAATCGGCCACTTGTCTTCATGTCCAAAAGTAGTGCGCTGAAACTCGTCCGAAAAGCTTGTGGAGATAGTGTCGTACCATTGCGACGACACGTTCGAGTCTCGTCCTCCTCCAAGATCATAGTCGAAGTCGAATCCGAACGTGCCAACGTCGCACGAGTCGAATTGACCGAATTCAAATGTGCAATCTGCATTTCGTTTATCTGCTGTTGTTCGATTTGTTGCTGTTGTTGTTGTTGTTGTTGTTGAGTAAGGCTGCCATGATTCATTGTAGGGGTCGACATTGCGAATGCGCTCGTCGTCACTATGAAACATGCCCGAGCTGTCGATGCAGACTAAATAGGCACGCACGATGTTTTTTTTCCTTTCTTTCTTTCTTCCTCTTTCAATGACGCTTTTTTTTCTATTTTATTCTCTTGCTTTCTTTTCGAACAAGGTTGCTGTTTGATATTGTCAAAAAACGTAGAAAGAAAAAGAAATGAATGAATGAATGAAGAAATTTGTTAAGGATAGAATATCAACAAATTCAATGTCAATACGGTTTAACTGATTACAACTGCAACGAGATAAAATAATATCTAAAAGAGAATTGTTATTAGTATTTTGCCGTGGAATGAAAATAAATAATCATGAATCACAGAAGAAGAATGGGAAAAAAACCAGATGAATATAAATGAAAAATATAAAGTTGAAAATGAAGTTATTCTGATTAATAACAAAATGATATTAATGAGAGAAATACTCGATTGTCATGGTCTTTTATAGAGAGGTTTTCGACTTACGGTCTCCTTTTTCTCTCGTTCTCTCACTCCTGTTTTTCTCTTACCCCGGTCGCGTTTTTTTTTCATTAGAAAAGGGCTGTACAATTAAAGAAAAAAATCTGTGCTCTCTTCATGTTTACAAACTTCATTGTAAGATTCAGCATCACGCTGACTTTCCAACTTTATAAATCGCAAAAAAACCCACTGAATAATCTTTCTCTCTCTCACGATTTAAGAGACAAGAGATTTATTCCAGATGAGATAATACCCATCAATGATAAATATTTCATGATTAAATCAACAAGGCAAAAAATCCCATCGATAGACTTTCTTCTATTTGGGGAATCAATTATTTCAATGTATTGCGACATTCATAGCTAAAATGAGTCAAGTAGGACTTTTGTGACATTGAATGGCGCACTTTAAATGCCGAATGACATAAGAAAACAACGTTTGGGTTTTTTCAGATTATGACTAAATCGATCACACATCGTATTGAAGATTGGACAATTCGAGAAAGCACTGAACCATTTCCTGAACAAGAAACTAGGTCAAAAGTACATCAATGGAGTGTAAGAAACTTGTACGTATTGAACAAAGTCAATGTTTTTGTTATGTTATTTTAGGTAGATGACGTTTGTTTATTTTTCAAAGAAATCATCGGCGTTGATTGCTACACACCAGTTCTGCAAGAACATCAGATCGATGGCTTAGCTCTTGTTCTTCTCAAAGAAGAACATTTATTTAATATATTTAAAATGCCGAAACAATCTCGTGATAAAATTCTTGAACATATTCAAAAATATCGAATTTAACAAAACAAACAAATAATTGTCTTTTATTTTTTAATAAATTTTCCTTGTATAAAAACACGTGGTACACAAATTTCTTCTTTAATATTAACTGTTTCTTTGAAAACATAAACGAGATCATCAATATGAAATTGACAATCGGTTAACAAATTTCTCAAATGTTCAATTGAAAAGAAGTAAGCACGCGTACCATCTTGTCGAACGTAGAAATTCTCGGCTAATTTATGTTGTCGTTGTCGTGCAAATCGAAACATAGCATGATCATACAAACCATAATCACGAAAGAGAAGACAACCATTTGGTTTTAAAACTCGATAGATTTTCTTGAGAGCAGATAGCATTTTATCGGGATTGATAGCCGATAGAACAAAGATCATTGAACAGATATCAATCGAATTCTCTTCAATTGGAAGTTCGTTTTCACTCGTTAAATCGAAAACAAACGATTGAATTCGTGTTGAATCATAATTGGAGTTTTTCTGTAGAAGATCGATAGCTGTCGATGAGAAATCACATGCATAGATGAATAGATTCGGTAGTTCGGCTAATAAAGGAAAGAGAAAATTGCCAACACCACAGCCAACTTCAAGTAATTTATTTGTTTCTGTTGTATTAATATCGAATTCTCTCAATGTCCAATGACGATCTTTGAAAAAATTATTCGAATTTCGTTTATAGAATTGATCCCAATGTTTTTGTGCATTTTTTTCGAATTGATTTTGTTTGAAAACGGATACTTGCTGTCGTTCTTGAGTATCCGGTGAATATAAACAATTATGTTCTTCTTCACTAAGAACACGTTCAGCATTCGAACGATGTCCATGTATAGTTTCTAATGAATCACTCATATCTATCTAGAACAAGTACGATTACAATAAATAAAGTAGATACACTGAAAATCTTTGGCTATCATATTAGTGTCAATTGTTGATTAGATATTTGCCGTTAACTTTATTGAGTAAATCATCTAGATGAAAAGAATTTATTGATAAAAGATAAAATAAAACGGGGAATTTCGAATTACCAATTCGATGCCAATCTTTATGTAGATTGCCATCGAGTGCTTCGTCATTGGCATCTGAGAAGAAAGTTCGAATAGAATGCATTCGCAAAAGAGATTTCAATCTACCGTCTTCAACAAAATGATCCCAATCGGATTTGATCCATTCACACTACAGAGAGCGAGAGAGAGAGAAGATGATTCAAATGAAAATTGAATTTCGATTTACTTTTTCCGTAGATTTGATCAAACGAGACCAAAATGGTTTTTGTACGTCGTGTTTCTTCAATACAAATTCCCAATGATTTTGACTTATTTGACGATAATTTGACAGCTAAAATCGAATCGATTAAACAACGATTTCTTCATTAATTGGTTTACTTTTGGATTGATTTCATCGAAAAGTTCTAAACTAGTTTCATAACTTGTGCCATTCGTTCGTTCACCTCTACAAAGTCAAGTATTTGTCGATATCAAAAACGGAAATATCGTTAATTACTTAAAACAAAGTCGATTTTGATCAATTTGAATCTCGGGATGATGTATATCTTGAACAGCTATCGTCAAAAAAACATGATCTTTCCTCTGACCCCATTTTATCGCTGGTTTTTGATTTGGCCTTGAAAAAATCCATGTGAATAAATTTTCTAACTTCTTTTTTGGTTCACTTACATTTTTACCGAGGTGAATATAATTAACTAATAGAGACACATACTACAAAGCTGATAAACAAACGCATCTGATTGGTGGATTCTCACACGCCAATCGATCTTTTTCGAGAAAATTTATTTGTTCTAGTAGTACATTTATTTCATTTCATCATGAGTGCATCATCGTTAGCCAACGATCCCGAATTACAAAAGTTCGTAGCTGCCAAAGAACTTGAAAATCAACTAACAGCTCAAGTAAATCACATTCATTCATTCATTCATTTGTTTTACTCGATTATGATTATTTTCTAGGTTCATCATTTAACCAATATCTGTTTCGATAAATGTCTGGACTCAAGTGGTTCACATAGTGAACTATCTGCTCGACATACAACATGTTTACAAAATTGTGTCGATCGATTTCTTGATTGTTCGATGTTAATCACTAATCGAACAATTCAACGTATGCAACAAGGCCGTTAATAAAGAAAAACAAACACCATGATTTTGATTTATTTTGTTTTTTGTATGAGAAGAAAAATTAGGAAATTCTAGTTGATTTCTAGATGGCATTTCGATGTTTAACACGAGGCATATTTCAATTAGCTATGCACCGACGATTTCAATCGGCAAGATTTCAACCGATTCGATTGTTCAGTTTGACACAATCGAATCGAAATGCCTATCAAGATTTAAATGAATTTTTAAAAAAAGAAATTCAATTAGAAAAAACTGCACAATTATATCCCAAACAATTGCCGAAAATCGAAGGTTTTCAAATTCAAAATCAAGGTCCCGAAGTCACATTAACTCGTCAATCGGACAATGATAAAATCAAAGTAACATTCAATGTTATTAATTCAGTCAACACAGTCGATTCAGATGACAGTATTGAACAAGATCAAGCATCATCATCTACTCCTCAGCCAGGTCAATTAAAATCTCGTCCAACGTTTACCGTCGATATCAATCGAGGTGGACAAACACTTTCATTCATTTGTTCATATTTACCAAGTGATTATTCCGATCTTACGCCACAAGAACAAGCTGATAATGGTAAACAATTATCTGAAGGTTTTCAAATCGATGAATTTGCTATTCATGATGGTGAATGGACGGAGAAAGTTTATAGTAGCGATTGTTCGGTTATTGATGGCGAACTTTATGATAAACTATTGGATGTTCTCGAAGAACAAGGCATTGGAGAGGGTAAAAATTCTAAAAAAAAAATATGTGTAATGAGATGAAACTATATCGAGTTTGTTGGGTTTTTTTTTCTTTCATAGAATTTGCTAATCAATTAGCTGATTTCTCCACAGCATACGAACATCGACAATATATTGATTTACTTGAAAAGTTGAAAACATTTTCAAATAAATGATCTATACCGAATGAATGATATTTTTCGGAAAAAAGAATTGAAAAAAAAACGAAATTATATTCGGTCTTTGTTCTAGATAATAAATATAAAACATAAAACCATGTCAATGATCTATTCAATCATCTGTTCATTCGTTCTTTTACATGTTATTTCGGCTGCTTTGCCACCTAAAGATGTCTACTCAGCCGTGATTATCAATGCACAAGATTCACCAATTGATTGTCAAGTTATTTGGAATAAACCTGATGGTAATGCATTCGAAAGTAATTTATTCTCAATCGATGAAAAAATGCAACACATTGTCAAAGAACATGTTCATCAAATGGACACATGGGAAGCACGTGCTGCTATCGAAGAAATTCGTTGTGGTCAATTGTCACTCAAAGCTCCATTTGAAGGTGTTAATTCTCCAAGAGCCAATTGGCATTTTACTGTTACGGCAAATGAAATCATTTCAGGCGAAGCTGATTCAGACACTATTAAATATTAATTCTTGTCTTTTTTTATTATTGTCTCTGTAACATACTTTTTCTTTGAATCATACATATACATATACTCGATAGATTTCTTCATTTATCTTAATCATTAAATAAACATAAACTCATATATGTCGTAAATTTAGATTATGTTACGAGCAACTCTTTTCTCTCGATATCGTTCGTATCAAATCGAGCATCTTTGTCGACGAACTTTATTCGGTCGAGATAAAACAACGAAGATTAAAGATGATTTCGATGAAGCAATTATCGAAAAACCCGATGCTGTTCCTCCAGCAGCAGCAGCAGCAGCAGCTACGATTCCGACTGTAGCTGAATTAGCATCGTATAAAACTAAACAATATGTTTCACGTTTAGTCACTTGTCGTTCTTACACACCACCGACAAATATCGAACAAACAATCCATCGTTTAGCGAGTGAAACTATCGAAAATTTCAATCGTGAACTTCGATCTGAGACGAATTGGAAAACTGTTTATTTAAATGATTCATTGAATAAATACAATCTTTTAACACGTTGTATGAAAGAATTTTCTCATACAATATCGAATATGACATTGACTGATTTGAAAACATTAGAAGATGTTTATCAATACTTTTCAACGCCAGTTAAAGATACGAATGTTCTCGAAGATTTACAACAATCACCTGATCTGCCGAAGAATGTTCACATACAACTCGATGCTGTTCGATTTACACCCGAAACAAGCGGATTTTTCAATGGTCTCGATGCATTTCCCAAACGTTCGACTAAAGTCGTCGATTTATGGTACAAGAAAAAATATTCATCGTTTCCCAAGAATGAAGAAGATCCGTTTAAAGACAATATTTATTAATATTCTCTTGATTGTTTTCTTGTTTTACATTAGTAAAAATAAACTGTTAACAACATTCAAATCGAATAAATCGAAGTTACTTTACGATTGAAATCATGTTCAACAAGAACATTGATTATATTTGCGACAATTTTCAAACCACCTTGACTTGCAGGTTCAATTGCATTCGCATAATCCTCATTCTCAGTAAATATCGATCGAAAATCAATCACAGGACAACCAAACTAACAAAAATACACGTCACAAATGGATATTTATTCAAAATGAAATCTACCTTCATTGCTGCACTGATAATAATGCTATTGATTGCTAATAAACCTGGCTGACTCAAATTGATTTGAACTGGATTTTCGAAATTTGGTCGATATAATGTACAGAGAATCGTTGGTAATCCACGAGCTTTGACATGTTCAAGCATTTCTGTATAATCCTAAATGAACAGAAATTATGTTGAAAACAAACGCAACATTTTCAAAAAACCTTTTCAAATTCTTTTAAAATTTCATTTAGAACAATTGCACCTTCGGCAACACTTTTCACTTCTTGATTCAATCGTTGCATATATGCAAGTGCATCATTTCCACCTATCGATATGACAAGATGTGTTGCATCAGGAGGTATTCTTTCTAATTGCGTACGTATGTGACACATTGCTTGTCCATCGACTGCAACTGATGATGCATTCCAACCTTTTTCAAATGTTTTGTCTGTTAATTGTTCGATTATCGATTGATTTCCTTTTCCAACATAGAATTTATTATCAAATGTACTATCGCCAAGTAAGACAACATGAGTTCGTATTGCAGCTCCCATGATTATGAAATGACAAGTCTCATACTTTTTTTTATTATTAGTCAATGAATCATCACGTTTGCCACGTCAGTCAGATATATTTTTAATAGGAATAGAGAGAGAAAAAAAATAGGTTAGTTGTAGACATAAAACAAAATAAATACACCAGAAAGAAAAACGATTTTAAGATTCCGTTGTTTGCAAGAGATCGCCTAAGGGTACAGCGTGTTGTCGTAAAATAATTTCTTTATAGAGTGCATTTTCTTCGTTGCCTTCGATTTGTTCTTTATCTAAATAAATAAATAAACAAACAAACAAAAAATTAATAATTTCAATTAGTATTTACGAAATGAAGCACTTTTCTTGGGCAGATCGGCCGATGTATGTCGAGATGCTTGTTTAACACTGTTACTTTTGTTTGTTGTTGATGCTGCCGAACGTGAACGTGAATCGAACGATTTCATATACCATTCTTGAGGATTCGATTCGGGTCGAAGTGGTTCACGAAGGCATCGTTCGGCTAATGTTGGTTTAACACGAAAACGAGTCGGATTAAGTGCACGAAGTGCTTGACGATCAGCATGAGCTTGCTCGAGAAGCGATTTACTCTATTAATCAATTAAAAAAACTAACTAGATAAACATTCGAATCGAACAAACTCGTTTTCCTTGATAAGCATACGATGGATCAGTTAATAATTCAGAAATTTTAATATTATTCTTAATTGATTTCGAAGCATGAGCTTGCTCGTAATATTTTAAATTCTGTTGATAAGGATGATCAGAAAAATTCTCATCACGTTCGTATGGCGGATCAATGAATGGTCTAAATCATTTTCACATTCAATTTCTAATTTTTCAAACAGAAAATTCATTCATTCCTACGTTTTATTCGTTAACAATTGATATGTATACTCGAGTAAGCCTTCCGCACCTCCGTCTTTTCCGTGTAAAGTTGCGTCAATATATTCGATTGGTATGGGAACTTTCTTCTTGGCAAGAAATTGTTTAATCAATGACCAATTTAACAATCGAGCGTTCAACGATCGGCCATTGATAAATGCAAGCATATTGATATCTCGCGGGAAATATGCATGAAGAATTTCAGCAAAAGCAAAGCCGTTTGATAGATCCCTGAGAAAGATAATAGACAATCAAGTTAAACGAAATAATATTTTTGTAGGTTTCTTTTACCATTTGGGTACGACAATCGGATATGTTAAATAGAGACCTTCGAGCCAACGAAGTATTTCCCGTGGTGTTCGAGCAACCATATCGGAAACGAACGTTTTTCTTTGTTCTCTCTCGCTCTCTTCTCAACAACGAATCAATCGACTTTTCATTATTACGAATCGTTGCCTAGAAACGACCTCTGTTCTTTTTCGTCGATAGTAATTCCTCATTGGATAGAAAAGAGACAAAAATAAGTCAAGTTTTTAAAATATATTCGTTTTGAATTACAGCAAAAAAAGCTTTTTCATTTTTTCCCAAACAAACAATTCGTCGAAACACGCCGTCAAGTATTGATTGGTCAATGCATCACCGTTTTTGTTATTATTGACCATCCTTCCTTCATAGCAAGCAAAACGTATATCTCTGTTTCTCTTTTCCGGACAAATCTCATTGAGAATGACCGATACAAATCCGGAGCCAGCTGTCAATGAGGATAAACAACCTGTCGAAAGTAAGTCAATGCAAATGAGGGTTTCATTTAGTGTTGCTTTTGTTTCGATAATTTATTAGATAAATCTACGCAAGACGAAGTTCAAGAAAAAACCGACAATAATGTTCCTGTCGAATCATCGCAGGCGGTTGATGCTCAACATGAATCGAGAGAAAACTCGAGTGAACCACAATTTACCGATGCAGAAAAAGCTGTGGATGATGATGAAGTTGTAGAAGAGGAAGACGAAGGAAATGATTCGGAATATGAAGATGTTGATGACGAAGAAGAAGAGGAAGAAGAAACAACTGAAGTCGGAAAATTGAAATAAATTTTCTCTCGAGTAAATTTGTTTTGAATTTTTAGACGAAAAAAGAAGATGATGATGAACATATTAATATCAAACCTCGACGTTTACCGAAAAAACAGGAAGAAGAAGCAGAAGCAGAAGAAGAAGTTGATAATGAAACCAAAGATTCAACCGAAAAACCAACACAACAAACAGACAAAGTAACTGAATGAAATGATGATGATTTTCTGAGGAAGTAATTCATTTTTATCAATTAGAAATCCGATAAAAATAAAGAAAAAGTCGAGGGTGATAATGATACAGATAATCCAGCATATGTTCCACGAAAAGGAAAATTCTACGAACATGATGATCGAACAAACGATGAATCAGACCAATCGAAACCGTTCGTATTACAAATAATTTTTTGAATAAATAATCCAAACAACTATTCTACATTTCAGAGAGCCGAATAAAGGTCGAAACCGTCCTACTTATAAAGATTCCGATAGTAAATGGCAACATGATCTATATATGGACTATGAAGAGGATGGAGGCAATTATTTTCCTAGTAATAATCGTGGTCAAAGCACTCAACGAGGAGGAGGAAGAGGACGTGGTGGTGGTGGTGGTGGTGGTGGTGGAAGACGTGGAAATCGAGGGTAACTTTTCGATTTTTCAATTCATTCTCGTTCTTTAATTTCGAATTTTCAGTCGTGGCGGTGGCGGCGGAAACAGCCGAGATCAATTGCAGATCGATGATTATATTCCTCCACCACAACGTGGTCGTGGTGCTTATCATCAACAAGGAACCGATCAACGTCGTCGACCACATCCCAACGATCGACAACGTAACGATCGAACGAATAATTTCGATGTCGAAGATTACAATCGACCGTCATCATCGTCAACACAAAACAAACAAGGTCGAGGCAATCGAACGAATTTCAGTGAACAATCAGGTCCACCTCGTCAACAACGCCGAGATTTCGAACAATATCAAGTCGATGAATTCTCGCGTCGTAATCAACCATCATCAGCCACAACTAATGATCAATCGTTTCATCGCGAAAGAAATTTTACCAATACTCAATATCAACATCAGCGTACTGCTGGAGATGGAAAAGGAACTCATACGAATAAACGAACAGGTGGCCAGCAAAGTTTTGAATTCCAACAGGAGGATAATCGAGGAAAAAATCCAATGCAAAAACGAGATAATAATACTGAACCACCACGTCGACAAGGAAATAATTCGAATAACAATCGAAATCCACAACGACAAAATGACAATCAAGGTGATTCTATGCATTTTTCAGCTGACGCATCGAATTTCGAACGTACAAAACGATATTCAAATATGCGAAACAATACCAATCAACAGCCAAATTCCGGCCAACAGCAATCACAGCATCAACATCCTCACCCTCCATCACAACAACAACAACAACAACAACATTCTCAACAGCAGCAGCAACAGCAACAGCAAACTCAAATTCCCTTGCAATCCTACCAAGAGCCACGAAATAATTATTTCGACCAATGTAAATCAATTTTGTTCGAAATCAACATACGTATGTTTCTTCTTTGTAGCTAATTGGCAACGAGCAGGTCCTCCAACCCAAAATACTTTTCTTCCCCAACAGCAACAAATGATGCCTCAGCAAATGTATCATCCTCAACAGCAAATGTCTCCTTCCACATATTACGTTCAATCTCATTATCAGCAACAACCACCACCACCTCCCCATCAACAATACGTTCCGATCAATTATGCTCAAGGATCGATACCCTCACAAGTACATCCGAACATTCATTAAACTCCGATTTGTTTTTTTTTTGTTCATGCTTTTCATTTAGCGTCAAGAAAATAAATGATTTTTTTTCTTCTTTCAACAAAAAAGCTCTTGACGAAAAGATTGTATAGTGCTTGGATTCAATCGTCTTTTTGTCGAATGGTATGTTCGTTTTTTTTTCTCAGTAATTATCAAACAACATCTCAACTGTCTCGTTTCTCTTTTAGTTTGCTTATTTCTCCTTCTTCTTCTATCTAAACACGAGATTAATCTTTCCGATCGAAGCCAAGAACAAATGAAAAATAATTTGGTATTTTGTTTTTTTTTTTATTTAATGGATATGCATTTGTATCCAATCAATTGTATGTGTGTAATAATTTGTTTTTCGAACGTGTCTATCTTTACTTGAAATATCTTTTGTGTGTATTTTTTTTTCATAATTCAAAATATATTCGTGCTTTGTCAATAAGTCCTTGTGTCTACTAGTCACGACCTTGAGATTTCTTTAAATGGCATTTACAGTTGGTAACACTATCAATGCTCGATTATCCTCTTCTGATGGCTTTCGATAGACATTGTTTCGCCATCGATAATGATCAACTATAGATTTTATTTCTTTTTCTTGAGTTTTTACCGAACAAATAATGACATCATTTGGTTTCGATTACCATATTTCAAGGCGTATGTATATACTTCGAACTAAACGACGACCCATCTGTTACATTCGAGTTCGTTCGTGTCTTTTGTTGCATACAAACAATTCGACCTAAACAAATAAGAAAGATTGTCTTGCTCTCTCTCTCTGTTTCTCTTCGTCATTCTTCTCCGCTTTTCTTTTGTCATTTTACTGAGAAAATCTTATGGATGTGGCATCATAAAATAAAATTCAGCTGGATTTTATTCGTGATTTTTTATTTAATTAAATTTACAAGTAAGAACAAAAGTGAAAAAGAAAAAGAGAGAGGAAGAAACATTTTTGACTAGTTGGTGGAGAACATCAACGACGTTTATTGAAATATTTACTTGATGAAAGCAATCATAATCCATTGGAAAGACCGGTTTATAATGATTCACATAGTTTAACTGTAACAATGAATTTAGCACTTCAACAAATAATTGATTTCGTGAGTAATCAAATGCGAGAAAGAAAACAACATGTCAAATGGATTTCTAATTGAATAGGATGAAAAAAATGAAATTCTCGTTACAAGTGGCTGGGTCGTACTTGTATGTTATTAATATCGAATTGATATTTTGTGTTTTTGTCAGAGTACAAGTCTTATTTTATGATTCAGACTTGGCATGATTATAGTCTTCAATGGAAACCGGAAGATTTCGGAAATATTCAGACAATTCGAATTCCGAGTACACGTGTTTGGACACCGGATATTCTTCTTTATAATAGGTAAACGATTGATTTCGAATAAACACTTATTATTGTTGTTTATTCTCAGTGCTGATGATAATTTCGAAGGAACAATGAAAACTAATCTAGTTGTGCAAGCAAATGGAAGTATACTTTTTGCACCACCTGGCATATTCAAATCGATTTGTCCGTTCGATATAGCTTCGTTTCCGTTTGTAAATAGTTACTTTTTTTTCTTCGAAGAACTCAAATCAACTAGTTTTTGTTCTTGTTTTTTTTTGGATGTTCAAAATTGTACATTAAAATTCGGCTCTTGGTCTTTTGATGAATCAGGTTTGATTTGACGAAAAACAGAAACAATGAACATGAGTTGATTTAGGCGTTAATTTGACTGTTGACGGTGATCATGGTCAACGTGATGCGTATGTTGAAAATGGCGAATGGGATTTAGAAGGTATTCGAATTGACTTTATATTTTAATAAATCTCAAATTTGTGTCATTATGAAAAATAGATTTCATAGCTTTTCGACAAGCTTTTGTCTACGAATGTTGTCCGACAGTCTATCCATTTGTATTATTTACTATTCAAATACGTCGACGAACGCTCTACTATGTGATTAATATAGTTGGTGAGATTTGACAGAAAATGAATGTCTGTTTGAAATCGGTTTTGGATTGTTTTTGTAGTTCCGTGTGTATTGATCAGTTTCATGACTGTTTTGGGATTTCTTTTACCACCGGACAGTGGAGAAAAGTTAACTTTACGTAAAGAAGTTCTCGTTGTTTTTTCTCGACTAAAGAAAATGTTGTTGTTGTTTGTTTCTTAAATTAGAAATAACGATTCTTCTTTCAATTGTCATGTTCAGTTTACTAATCTCAGGTATTATCCCAGCAAGTTCGACTGCTCTACCAACAATTGTCATGTATTTTACTACTGTTATGGGCATGTGTTCAATGTCAGTTGTTGCCACCGTTATCGTACTCGATTTGCATCATAAAAATGCGAAAAATCATACGATGCCAATGTGGGTAAGACATGGTCGATTTATTTTGTTGAATCCAAAATCTAATTTGTTTTTATCTGTCGAGATTCATGTATATATCAATCAATATTTAGCTTGGTTTCTTCGAATGAAACGTCCTGGACACGATCTTAGTTGGAAGGCTATTCGTCATCGACGTTTTCATCAAGCCGATCAACTTCATAATACCAAAATACCATCGACACCTTTACTCGAACATTCGTCGAAATCTTTACTAGCAAATATTCTTCATGCCGATGAACGATCGACAGCATATGCAAATTCATTGATTCATAATAATGAATTTGATACGACGAATTTCTATCGGTCAGATCTTCGAATGATTCTATCGGAATTAAAATTCATGACGGATTATGTTCGACGTGAAGAAGAAGAAGATGACGTATCTCAAGATTGGAAATTTTCAGCCATGGTTATCGATCGTTTATGTTTAGTTCTATTTACGATTCTAACGACTATATTTAGCTATTTGACACTTTTTTCTGCGCCAAATTTTTTCAAACTTCGATAAAAAAAGAGATTGTTTGTTATCTTTTAGCATGTATATAAAGCTTAAATATTTGTTTTATTTTTCATGAAAAAAAAACAATGATAACTCATTTGAAAGAGTTTTAATGACTGATTGACGTGAAAACTCTCTCTGATTTTTTCATCTCTCATGAGAATATGAATGTAGTTCGGTTTTAATGAGTTAATATGGTTGATTTCTCTGAGCACAAAGTCAGTTAGTCATGTCGTTTTTTTCTCTGCCTCTCTCTCTCTCCTTTCAAGAGCATCAACATGTTGTTTTCCATTATCTCAGAGAAAAAAAAAAGAAGGAAAAGCTCAAGAGTTACTTACTCATCGTGCGCCAATCGTTATTAAGAGAAATATTACAAAAAAAGAAACTACTAGACGAGAGTATATTCATTCCGTGTTGTTGCTTCAAGGCGTAAGTTAAGCGGTTTTCTTTTTATTTTCATCGATAGAAATTCGAGAACTATTTCTATGTCATCTTGTTTGTTGGTTTGATTTTCTTTTTTTTTTCGCCTCATGCAAATATCAATTCAAAAAACAAGCAAAACAGAATTTTGATTTGCGCTAAAAGAAGAAGAAGAGAAGTTTAAATCACTTAAGAAACGTAAAAAGAAAATGTGTAGGTGCAGAAAGAAAAACACTGTCAAGTCGTATAATGACTAATTCATATTTGCTTTTTAAAAAAGTCGTTTACTCGACGTTTTTTCTCTCTAGATTTAAAATTCACTATGCCACGCATTATTGATAATCTTATGCATTTTAATCGTGGTGATGAGGTGAGATGAAGACTAAATTTCAATTTGATTTTTTCTGTTCTCAAATCACTTTAATAGAACTCGACAATGAGTAGTCGTCGGGTAGGCACGTCAAACTAATATATTAACAGTTTTCTTTTACTATGACACACTAACCATATTGATTCCGGTCGAGTTCAATTGACTATTTATTTGTTTGATAGACGAGAAGACATTTTTTAGTGAGTTCTATTCTGTTTCTATTTAGACGATCAATTCATCGACTAAAATGGGTCTCGTCAATCTACGAGAAATTGTCGAAATAGCCGCTCATCGTTGGTATAAAGACAATGAAAAAGATTCAATGAAAGCTAGATGGGGAAAAACATACAATTGGAAAGAACTTATCAAAGAAATCGATTGGCGATCATTGAAGTTTGTTTATCACTTTCTTCTTCTTCTTCTTCTTCATTTCTCAATTAATGCCTATAGAGTCCGTCATGATCAAGTTATTTATACGGATCTTGATACACCAGGTACGCCGAAAAATCATATTCTCTTTCGTTCAACATTTCTCAACGATACCAATCGCGAACAAGAATATAATTTAAAAGCTGAACGTCGAACAGTTTCGACTTGTTCATTTTCAATCTTCGAAGGTTATACAACTGAACAATGTGTTTCACTTGAACTCGAAGTACCATTGCCTAAATGTGTACTCGAAGCAAGTACAGGTTTTCGTCGAGAATATACAATCGAACAATCTCGAGATAAACAAGTCGAAGAAGAACTAACATGGTCTGTTGAATCGAATATTAAAGTAGACCTTTCTTTTGTCTTGTAAAATTCTTTTTTTTTGACAATATTGTGAAATAGATTCCTGGTATGTCTCAAACAACGGCTGAGTTAATCGTTCAAGAAGATGAATATCGTGGTACATTCGAAATCAAATCATATTTCTACGGCGAAATTCGTGTGAAATTATTCAAAGATTCACAAGAAGTTCTTAGTTTAGAATTTGCCGATTTAGAAGATTTATTTCCACGTGATAAAGGCTTTCGAAAAGATGCAAATGGACTCTACCGTATTACACGTGGTGAATGTCGAGCTCGTTTTGGTGTTTCACAAAAAGTTGAATTACATGCTAAACCGCTGCCAGGTGCTGAATCGATTCTTCTTCGTAATCCAATTGATTCACAAAATAATTCAAGAAAAAACAGTCTAAGAGATCCGCATGCACAAGTACCTCAAGCGCCTGCTTCTGTACTTCGAGAATTAGTTAATGGCACGAGTATTTGACAGTATTTTATTTGTAGTTTGTATATCACAGAAATACATTTGAAAACAACAAAAAAAGAAATTGATCAAACACTAAGAATCGACAGATGTCAGTATCGAACGTTGAAAATCACAGAGGGTGTTTGAATCGAATTGCAAATTTAGCAACTAAAAATGTTTTTCCATTCGAAAAAAATCATTCGAGTTCAATAAGAAAACTGAATTTTATTTTGTTGGAACTAAATTTATTGATAAGATAGTAGAGTCACAGTTTTACCTTCGACATCCATCCAAAATTATTTGTTGTTTTTCGTTGGTCTCTATACATCAGTGAAAAAGACTTTTACACAAAATTGTTCATGACTTCTTTTTTTTATTCTCGTTTTTAGATCAGAAATTTGTTTGTTCGTAATTAACATCTTAAAATGACAAAAAAACGTCGTAATAATGGTCGTAGCAAACACGGACGTGGTCGAGTTACCAATGTTAATTGTACAAATTGCCGACGTTTAGTACCAAAAGACAAGGCAATTAAAAAACTCATCATTCGTAATATCGTCGAACAAGCTGCCGTGAAAGATATTAGCGAAGCTAGTGTTTACGCTAAATACGTTCTACCGAAACTTTACTATAAATTACATTATTGTGTATCATGTGCTATTCACAGTAAAGTTGTTCGTAATCGATCACGAGAAGCACGTCGAATTCGTACGCCACTTTTGTAAGTCAACAACAAAAACGAAAACGACAAGGCAACTATTCGATTGATTTTAGACGACCACAACAAGCACGTCAACCAGGACAAACTGGTGGACAAGGTAATGCCGGTGGTCAACGTGGTGGAAATAAAGAAGCTCCACAACCAGCTAATATGCCAATTTCGAAAAGTATGATCATATGATTATGAAAATGAAGTTGTTGTTGATATATTTGACTTTTGTTTTTAGCATAAACAATGAACACACAACACAACATTCGAAATCAACACGGCTTGTCATCGAAAATCAATTGAATTTAGCCGTTTGATTTTTGTTTTTTCTGTTTTTTGTTTTTTTCCGGAAACGAAGAGAGAAAAAAAAACGTACGATGTTTTTTAAGATCTAATAAACGAAATCAAAGAAGAATATCGGATATGTAGAGACTGTTGATTTAACTTGAATAGAAGTGTGTTTGTTTACTTGATCGTTTTTAATTCTTGCATTATGAAAGAAAAAGAAAAATATTCGAAGAACAAAATTCAATGTTGTCGACGCCTTTTTTTCGTTTTTTTTTTGCTCCTTGTCGACATTTTCGTCAATGCAATTCTTACGTCGACATCGACCATCCGGTTTATATCTAATTCTTTTTCCTTGCGTATTAATCATTAGTCTAATCGTAACGTTTTATGAGCATAAAATTTTTAAAATCGAAAAAAATCTAACAATTATATCTCTTAAATCTTCGAATGCATATTTACGAGTTCAAATCGATTGGAAAACGACATCAGCTAAATGTCAACCGCTTGATAATCTTATTGTTTACATTCTTTCGAATGTCATGAATTTCGAACGACGAAAACTCATTCGTTCAACATGGGCAACGCCAATCGAAGGTACGTGTTACATATTCATTGTCGGCACTATTTCTGAACATCAATCGACTCAACTGCTGTTGAATAATGAAAAACAGCAATATCATGATATTGTTCAAATTGTACATAATGAATCTTATGCGAATGTGATTTATAAAGAACTAGCAGCACTTGAATGGACACGTCAATTCTATCCTTTTATACCGTATCTATTCAAAACTGATGACGATCTTATTGTTGATTCGATTTTATTGTCGAATATATCGGAAATATTAGTAACCAATGTGAATAATGATACATCGTACATTTCGAGAAATCGACCACAATTAGTTTCACATTTGTTTCTATCGGATCGACGAACGTTTTTTCAAGGTGGCTGGTCTATGGACTTTCAGCCGACGTTACGTTCGTCGAAATTTGCCATCAGTGAGTCTGTTTGGCCCGAGCCAATTCTTCCTCTATATTGTTCTGGTTTCGGTTGGTTAATGTCGAAACATGTTCGAGATAAACTCGTTCAAACATCTCGTACTTATTCTCTATCGAAAGTTGCTTGGATTGGCGATGTATTTATCTCAGGTTTTCTAGCCAAAGCAGCTAATGTCAAATGTACAGGTATTGCTCTCGATTATGAACAAACATCATCAGCTAATTGTTCGTGTTTATTCGCACAAAAACCAATGTTAACTGTTTGTTCATCGACATTTCACGGCGGTGTCGCTGGTGATGAGAAATTGAAGAATCTCGAATATGAAAAAGCTTGGAATGTTATTCGAAAACGTCACCGATCCGAGCTCAATCAGGCCGATTGTTGAAATCTTTCGTTCTTTTTCAAATAAAATGATTTTCGTTTTTTTTTTCTGTGCCTCAATTTCGAGAATATTTACATAACGACGAGAAGAGAGTAAAAAGAAATTCTCTTTTTATACATAATCATCATGTCCGCGAAAGCACATGCTCGATACATTGCCAATTTTATTCCAGCTATTCTTTTGATTTATCTAACAAAATGGATTTTTCAACAATATGTTATCTCTTGTTTAATGTTAACGCTAATCAATTGTTTTTTCTCAGGTATTTTTTCAACAATACTTTTAAAATGTCTGTCAATTTCAAATAAACGAACCTTTTCAACTACGAATTATCGTCGTTTAATAATCATTTCAATTTTCTTTACATTATTCGTTTTATTCAGTAATCGTTCACTTGAATTCAATACACTGATTACCTATCAATTAATTAAAATTCAAATACCACCAACACTCATGCTTATTCAATGGATACAATTTCAATTTCAATGGAGTTTAACTCGAGAGAAATTCCTCGAAAACTATTCATTCGCTGTTCTCGCTGCTTTTGCCATCATTTGTATCAGTACACTTATAACAACATATGCAGATCTCTATTTTCATTTCAATGGATATTTGTATGCTTGTACGAGTGTCTTTTCCAATGTATTCTATCAAACATTGATTGAAACCGAACCATCGACAACATTCTACGAACGAACACGTCTCGTTCAAATACAATCGTTTATTTCAACGGGTATTTTAATCTGTCTTTGGCCGTTTGTTGAATCGATGAACGATTTTTACAATTGGGATCTATTTTTCGATTGGGATCTCATCATCAGTCTATTTCTTGGTAGTATTCTCGCATTCTTAGTTAATTTAAGTATTGTTTCATGCATTCAAAATGATGCAGCTATAGGATATAATCTTGTTGGACAAATGAAAACATTTGTTATTATTTATTTTGGTTCGCATTTATTCGATGAGACTCTTACGGATCGACAGAAACTCAGTGCCATTCTACCAACAATTGCTTGTTTAATTTATATTTATCTTCGACGATATTCTTAGTCTCATCTAATTCAAATATAAACACATTAACATGATTCATTCATTGTCCTCAAATTTTATTGGCTAAAAAACGAGAAATTTCTTTTTTTTTCTACTTGTTCTTCTTCGTTTTTTTTTCTCTTTCCTTCTTTTACCTTTTTTTTTGTTTTTTAAATCACTGCAACAAGAAAGAAAGAAAACATGGAACAAAGAAAAAAAAAAAGACACAACTACGTAGAAACTTATTGACGTTCTGCCTTCAGATTTGTTTCGTCAATGTCATATCAAAAAATACAAAATTTCAAAACTCGTTGTCCTCTAATTCGAACTGGTTTGTATTTAGTTTTTTTTTTCTTGTGTTTTCTATTTACGTACATTTTTATTCTCTTTCAAACCAAAAAAAAAGGTATCTATGGTCTATCTGAATCGCATCAAATTCCGAATATTCCCTGTGATCGTTCGTTGAACGATGTTTTTCTCAATCAACATTTGCAATGGTATCATAATTTCGATGGTGTTTCAGCACGAAAATTAGTTCGAGCGATTTGTAATAATACGAGTCCAAATGAAAATGTTTTCAGTAATCATGAAACAGTAATTAAACAGAATATCTCCGTTGAAAATTATAAATGTAAATGTCCATTAACACAAGACGGAGTTTTTGGCCTATCGGACGAACATGATGTTACTAATGTTCCTTGTGGTAATAAAAGACAAGTCAACAAGTTAAAATCTCAGTTAAAGAATAATCTGTTTTTCTTAAGGTCGAGCTGAAAAAGAAGTTCTATGCTTTCAACATTTGCAATTTCATCATAATTTATCATCACGTGCAGCGAAAAAAATCGTTCTTGCATTGGTTTCTTATACACCGAAGTTAACACAATTATTTCACAACGATGATCTTATTACACAATCGAAATGTGCGGTCAGAAAATTAAAAAGTAAATGTCCATTGTTATCTCGACATATCTACGGTAAATTTCGAATTTTTTTTTTCAAAATTTATTCTTCAAAATCTAGGTCTTGCCGATCAACATCATGTTCCGAATATTCCTTGTGATCGTTCGGATCAACATATATTTCTCTTTCATCATTTAACATATTTTCATAAATTAAATGCTAAAGCTGCAACGAAATTAATTCGAGCCTTGATATTAAACAAAGATCCCACTGAACCATTGTTTCATTCAAATGATACGATTATTGTTTCAAATCGAACACTACATCAACAACAAATCAAAACCAAACGACGAAAACAAATCAACGATAAGAAAATTAACTATTCACAAACAATCGAAAATCTTTCCACACATGTAATAAAATTAAAATCGCAAAACAACAACAGATTTTCTCTCACTGTCTTCTATATTTTCAGTATCAAACATTACTCAATTCAATGACACGAGCAGCAAACGATCGTAAGATAAATTCAAAATGAGATTATCATTTCACTGAACTGTTTTTCTTTCAAATAGAATTAGATCATAGCATGATGCCATTAGATTGTCGCAAATGGAAAGAACCGTCTTATCCTGTAAAAAAATGATTTCATAATCCTTTTCGAACCTAACATTCTTTCTCATCTAGATAACATTCCCGTATTCGACAAGTGATATGGCACATGCACATGGCATCGATCTAGATTCGTTTTTAAGCTAAATAATTTTCTTTTCCTCGTCTTCTGTAAATACGTGTTCAGGTAGATGATCTTTTTTGTTCTGTGAAAATAAACATGCAACACATAATTTCATTTTCAATACATGTCATTATTTTGAGAAAAGTAAAAAAAAAGAATTAATTGATTTCAATGTCAGAAGTAGAGAGAGAGAGAGAGAGAAGAGAGCAGCATTGCCCTCCGAAAAAAAACAAAAAATAGAATTTCCTATTGTTACAGAAAAAAAAACAAGAAAATATCAAGCAAATTCATCATAATGTTGGATCAGTATTCGACAAATCGAGATCAGCCCATAGTTTAAAATCTCCGAGTGCTTGTAATTGATTAAAAAACGCTTCTTGAGTTTGTGGATCAGCCGATGCAAGTGCATCGAGAAGCAGTGGATCGATTTGTTGTTGCGATGACGATAGCAATGGATCGTCATCGAGATTAACTTCACTTGTAAAGAAATCTTCTTCATGATCGATTTCGATTTTCATTGGACCTGTGTCCGACGATGTGTCCGATGTGTCGATATGAACCGATGAATTCGTTGTTAATAAACCTTTTCGAAGACGTTTACGTGGTTTGTATTTATAATCAGGATATTCACGTAGATGAAGAAGTTTCAAACGTTCAGCTTCGTCGATAAATGGTCGACGTTCGTCGTCGGTCAAACGTTTCCATCGAGCGCCGAGATATTTCGATATTTCAGCATTGTGCATATCGGGTGCTAATTGAACGATTTTTCGTCGTTCGAGTTGCGAGAACACCATGAATGCGTTCATTGGTCGTTTAACACGATTGACACGTTTTTTCGAGCGCGTTTTTGTAGCGTCCGAATACGGTGTTTGAGTCGATGGTTCGATAAGTGACGAGCCGAATTTCATCGGCGGTTGGATATTAGGTGCTGTTAGCAATTCGACAAGAACTTTGGTCTTAGTAAAGACTTGTTCGTTTTGATTTTCTTTATTTATCGATTGTGGAGGTACATTAATAGGCGTTTCGAGAAGTTTAGTTATACTATTTTGTTGGGGTTGAAGAACGATCGTCGCAAGATTCTGTCCGTTGAATATCGTTGGTTGAGAATTGTTCGAAAGAACAACTCGATTAACTGTGATTGTTTGCTGCTGCTGCTGTTGTTGTTGTTGTTGTTGTTGTTGTGGTTGTGGTTGAGATTCACTTTTATTCATAATAAAAATCGTTGGTTTCGCTGTCTCTAGTATTGGTAGGTCAATTTTTGGTTTAACAAGTGGAGTTGTTGTTATTGAACGTAATCTTTGCAAAGATGCATCACCGATTTGTAATGGATTAATAAGATGTTTACTAAGTGATGGGTTTTTATTTAATGGAATTATGATTTTATTTGGTACAGATGATGATGTGAGAATTCGTGTCGAAGTTAGATCCATATCTAGTCGTTTCTTTCTTCTTTGAATTAATGATCGAATATGTAATGTTGAAATGTTATTAATATGAATATCTATTGTTGGCCGGCAGCGGTCATTTCGTATATGTGCATATTAAAAAAAACACACACAATACAAATGACGGACGACGAGTGGAAATATTCACGTAAATTATTTTGACCGATCGTGCGTGTGTTTTCAGATATTGACGAGCAAGAAACAAACTTTTTTCTCTTTTCTTCACACGCACAGCGGACAGAATTATTTCTTCTTCTTCTCTTCTCTTTTCTTTCTGTTCGCTCGTTCG
>ERZ778027.1326-NODE-1326-length-43049-cov-11.281667_pt1 | contig 43049 bp, 33 predicted proteins | sample MGYA00375757_ERZ778027 | MGnify/ENA primary metagenome ERZ778027 (study PRJEB29350, sample SAMN05389817) | bioreactor metagenome | isolation source: Ammonium sulfate bioreactor | place: South Africa: University of Cape Town | collected 2014-02-18 ...
CATTCATCGAGTATTTTTCGTATTTCAAAATGTTGAAGAGCAGCTCGTATAACATTCTTTGGATCTTTTAAGTCCTGTACATATTTTCTACTCATAACACAGCCATGAGCAATAATTGACTCAAGAATTGATTGACTACATCGATAAACTGGCTGTGCAGCTTGAACGCATCGTCTAATCTCTTTCAAATACGTCGTGTTATTGCTCTCAAGATACCGATTAATTTGTTGAACCATTTTGCTCTGATTTAGAAAAAAATCGATTTGTCTATTTGAATCAGAGTAAGGAACAACACCCAATTGATCACAACTATTATCCTCATGACGAAATCGATTGATATGTTCACGGTTTTTAATGTGTTGACATTGGGATTTACAATAATGACAAAGAGATCGTACATCGCGAATATCAGAATGTGAAAAAGAATTTAAATGTTCTTCATCGAATAATTTTTTACAATTAGATCCATCTTGACATGAACGACGAGCAATATGAATAGATATTCGTAGATGTGCTCGATCATTGTTAGTACATCGCTGTCCAAACGGACAAACGTGTGAAAATTCGTTACAGTGTTTTTCGATTTCCGGTCCAACTGGCTTATTTGGACCTGCTTGTAAAAATTTTGCATGATGCTCACACGCATACGGTGTTAAAGGACAAGGCGGTTGAAACGAATGTTTTTGTTTATTTACGTGTTGTTTGTCATGAAAACGAACACAACGATTATCATCGGGACATTTATCCTCAGTAAGTTTACTTCTTGGATCACTTTGAGATTCTTTCTTATGAAGCGGTGAATTTGAGCGTTGTTCGTCTTCTTCTGATTGATCAGATGAATCAGATGAGTTGTCGATTTTTACGTCATCAACAGTCAATTTTGTTCCACTTTTACGAATAATACGAAAAGGCCCCGTTGTCTTCTCTGTAAGTTCACTGCTCGGTGGTTCACATTTGAAACCATTTAAAGTTTTTTTAAACGGCTCATAATTTCCGTCGGGATTATGTTCACGTCTCGTATTATTGTCATCGATAATAGCAAAGTGAATTTCCTTAAAATATCCTGCATATTGTTCGATAACTGCTTTATATATTGTTGCTACATGTCCAGGTGGATTTTGAAATGCACCACAACCAAAAGCTGATAGAACGAGACAGTCATGTTTATGAAGCAATGCAATGGCAAAGAAATTTTCAATTTTCTTTTGCATATCAATTGCAGCCTGTTTTTGTAACTTCGAATTGTTTTCTCTCAGTTTCGGTCGTTCACAAGCAGCTGAAGCAATTGCACAAACACCATAAATTGGCTCTTCAAGGAAAGCATACCCTTCTGATTCTGTGCCACGGAAAACAGTTATATCCGATGTATATATAGCACCATAGTTATCAATGGGATATAATTTTCCTTGTTTTCCAATAGGTTCATTATTGCCGTCAGATGTACATCGGAGTCGTTCCATTTCATTATTTTCATCAAGTTCTACATCAAGACTAAGACAATAATTCGAACGTCGGAAGATATTTTCTTCTTGAGCTCCAGCACCTCGTCGATAACCACCACCTGGTGTTTTTGAATTAGCCATGTTAAGTAATACTGGTTTTCTATTTTTACGAAGGAGGTCTTCATAAACAACAAGACAGTCTTTTTGAACTACTTTCACTTTTGTCTCAGAATATAGTCTGATTTCAGTCAAATCAATTTCTCCTTTCTTCATTAATTTTGATTGATGATCATAAACAATATTTGTCATTCGTTGAAGCCTTAAATTCACTCTACTTTCACGATCATCGGTTTCAAGAACATAATACTTTTGTTTTAAAACGCCAATAGTATTAGCCATAACTGAAATTCGCAATAAACGTTGTTCGTCCCTAGGTTTATCAGTTTTTGAGCCTTGGAAGCGTTTAAATTGATTAAGCCAACATTGACTATTCCATTTAAGTTTGAAAATTGGAAGGTCAGGATTGCTAAGAAAATCTCCAAGTTCAGGTCGGTAGTTGACCATTTCAGTTTCATACCAAGTTTGTTCATCAATTTCCTTAGTTTTTGATTTTTTCATCGAAGTAGGTGAATCGGATTCTTTTCTAATGTCATCTGGATCATAACCAGCATTTGCTGACTTAGGTTGATCTTTAGGTTTAATACCTGTTTTCTTCGAACCGTGTGAACTATCATTTTGATTTTTTTTAACAGCATCATCATCAACTGATTTGTCACGAATTTTTAAAGAGTCTTTTTTCTTAAATTTTTCATTTTGAAGATGTATTTTTGTCATTTTTCTGCACTCATTAACGGCATTTGTACTAATAATAACTGCACTTGACGAATTTCCGTCATATTGAATATACATTATATTTTCATCATATGCACGTTCGATTTCTGAACAGACAGCTTCAGCAATATCTTTTTTGCTTAGTTTTTCTGGTAAATCTTCGAAGAAACTGCAATCGGCATTTAAATACAGTTTAGCTTGAGAACCACAGACTGTAAATTCTGTTAAAGAATCGAGAGCAGCAAGTTCTTCAGCATCTTCAATTGTCAGTCGAAATATATTCGGAAATGCTTTCGAAATTGTTTTACATTGACATTTATATGGTAAATTGAAACGTTGTTTCCATTCACGAATAATATCATCAGAATTTACCGAAGATTTCGCTGTTTTATCGAAAACTATGTAAGAAATAAGTTCCAATTCATCGATGAACTTAATAGTTACTTCCGTTTTAGGATCCAAAACAATTGATTGTACACGTTTGACTAAAGAATCTGCATCATCTTCGCTCTTAACAATTACAACACCAGCACATGCTTTTGTATAACAAATGATGTCTTGTATAAAAATATCACGATGCATGTCAAGACGCGACTGAATCGTATTTTTTAACATTGATTTAGGCGAACCATGTGGAATTTCCGGTATAAAAACTGGCATACCTTTCTCAGACACTGCGGCGATGATGGATGAATTTGACGGTTTCTTTTGTAGTTTTGCTGATTTTACTTGAGGCTGCACTGCTAAATCGTTGGACACTTTTTGAACATCTTCCGATGGTCGACAACCCTCGCCACATTCGCTACAGCTTTTCTCATTACTACTGTTTGTATGATTACACTCGGCACATATCCATGTGCTTGACGATTTGTTTGCCTTAGGAGTTTGTTTGATGGGTGGTGAAGATACCGAATATGGACGGATTGATTCTCTGCAAGTGCGGCATCGTTCTACTTTTTTATCGTTTGAAGTTTTACAATGGCTGCATATCCATTCATCAGACGACTGATTTGATTTTGGTGATGATTTCTTTTCTTTAGGTGTTTTTTCGATGGGTGGTGAAGATATTGAAGATGAACGTGAGAATTCTCTGCAATTAGTACATCGAGCTATATTTTTATCGTTTGAAGCATCACAATTGTCGCATATCCACTCATCAGACGACTGATTTGATTTTGGTGATGATTTCTTTTCTTTAGGAGTTTTGATAGGCGATGATGCAGGTGAATCAGAATCATAACGATCATTTCTATTCGAAAATTGTGATCGAAGTATTTCAGATTGGTTTTCTGTATCCATCCTGCATTCATTGTCATCATCATCATCTGAACTACTTGTCGATCGTTTACTACTTGATTTGTTTAAACGTGCGGAAGCAGAATTCGCCGACGTCGGCTGTCTATTTCGATCTCCTGAATCATATGACATGCCACTGGAAATTCCTTGTGTGGCCTACATACGGACAGCAAAATGCATAAGTAACGTTTTTTTTTTCAAAACTATTTTAAATATCTAAATTTGATTACTTACACTATAGTCATCCTCATGTGGTGCTGATGCTCTAGCCCCTGAACGTTGGTTAATATCTGAAGGAGAAGAGTAACCTGAGCCCTCAGTCGCATTGTCAATATTCGAAAGTTGAGGATATAATCCTTGATAAGAACTTCTCTTCTGGTTCGATCCACCACGATTATTATTACCGCTCATTGTATACGTTTGTTTCTATAATATAAAGAAAATATTTTACAATATAGATACTTTTTTGCATACATGTTGTGTATTTACTAGGAAGAAGAAGAATGAAAAAAAACTCACATGGCATGAAATATTAAAAAAAAGGTATATAAACTACATTCTTCAGTCGTTTTTTTCTCGTTTCACTACAGTTGTCGCTGAAATGATGATAAAAATCGATTTTTTTGTTTCAAATTCTGATCGTAAATTTAAAATTTGAAAATAAAAACTATCTGTTTCGACCGTAATTTTCATACTTACTCGTAGAAATGCTTGAAGATACAAAGTAATGGACGAAAGAATGAAACGAAATTATATACGACTGATAACAACTCAGCGATAAACAACTAAGATAAACTTTTCATGGGAAAAAGGCCTATGAATTTGTTTTTTCTGTATGTGATAAAAATTGTTTATAATAGAATATTTAAATTTTCTTTTAAATTGAAAACAAGATGACACTGTTTAATTCTCATATTTTGACTTCAAATTTCAAGTCGTGTCAAGAATTTGATAATAATAAATATTGATCGTTTTATTTTTCAATCGTCAATATTGATTTGACAACAACTGAATACTAGATCGTCTCTCTTTCTTGTGCACGACATATATTACATATCGTCATTGAGAACACGAAATTTCATGAGAAATTAAAGGTATTCTTTGAATAAATAAATACTTATGACATCAAAATGATATTTCGAGCATTTCTTCATATTTATCTAATCGAATACGTACAGGTCTCTTTTTTCTCCATCGATTTTTACACAGAAATCTATAATTTTTTGCTTTTAGTAAAAATGAAACACTATAATAATAACAACAACAACAACAACAACACAGCAGTCATTTTGCTACTTAAAATACATAATAATTTCGTAAAGCAATGTCAAAATTAGTAAATAGTTTCGACGAACTAACATATTCTGATTAATTGTCGAGATTATCTTTAAATATTTTCATATATATGTACAGTAAATTTGAGTAAAGGAAAAAAGAAAAAGAAGCTCTTTTTTTATGTGCTTAATCGTGCACACATTGATTGAGAAAATGAAAGGACATTTGATCTCAGCATATACCGGCCTACTCAATACTTTTTTCGTTCTGTTTCATAAAACTTTTCTTCCTTATACAATCATTCTGTTGTCAACTTTTAAGAGACATACTATACATACAGAATGAGAACGAACGAAAGAAAAAAAATACTCTCAGATCTGTCTGCTCTGCTTATTTAAGAAAAAAAACGAAGAAAATTTTTTTTTGCCTTTCTCGTTCTTTGAATTTTAACCAACGAGCCCATTTCTAATTGACTACGGCTCAGCCTAGTAACATCTTTCAGCCATTGAGAAATTTTATTCAATCCTTTGCTTTCTATTTGATTCATATCATCATCATCATTTAAATCATAGCGAAAGTTGAACCCTGACTGTTAGAAGTGATCGATACAGAACAAAGAACAAACACATACACCTACATAATTTACTTTTGTTCTTATCATACGGATTTTTTATTACTCATTTTCTTTTTTGTAGAAGGAACTGACGCGATTAAACAAGATCTTGATCATGGTAACGAAGAGTAAAATACGTATTTAAAAGTAAGTAAAATATGAGTTCCATATTTTTTAACCTATGCGAATATGAAATTAATCGGAAAATTCGAAATTTTGTTTTTTCGTTCTTTACTTATACAAACGTCTTAATAGTTCTTAAGTAATAGAACCTGATGAAATATTTGTTCTCTTCATTTTCTTTTCTGCTCCTCTTATGATTCTTATTGCCTCATCGAAAAAGTAGTAGTAGTAGTCGAAACATTTTACTTAAACGAGACAAAAACATCGACGAACGCTGTAAGAAGAGCACCTACGCTCTAGTTTCTATTGAATATTGCTAAGCAATTCAGTGTGTAATGTGCAAGAAACGAGTGCATTTGACTTGTTTATTTGTTCAAGGTGCTGTTTTAGAAGTAACTTCCATTCAAGATTAAATAAGCAAAAACGAAAAAAAAAATTAAACTTATAATTTCTTCAACGCAAGATAAATTATTTTAAATGGCTCGTCGAGAAGATCATAGTTCGTCGAAACAACAACTTCATTATGCAACTATTTTGCCATCGAATGGTCATACGAATCATCATTCGAAACCGCCAAATGGACACATTGGCAATGAATCACCTGCTAATAGGAAACAAACGGAACTTGAACGTGCGAAAGCTGTAAGATTTCATTGATCTAAAAAAAAAGAAACTCATTTTCAAGAGAAAAGATTTTGTCTTTTGTATAATTGTATCGAAATCGATGGTAAAAAAAGAAAAAAACTGAGTTGATGATAATGTCTAAATAATTGCTTTACAAATATTTGAATGAAATCATAGAAATGTAGTTTGAATATCATGTTGTATTTCGACGTGTTTTTCTTTTGACTGTTTTAGCTTTATGTTGATTTCGAAGACGCTTTTCAAGACGAAACAACAAATCATGATTATTTCGGTTTTCAACCAAATTCCTCTCAATTACCTTCCAACGAACAATCAGCAGAAGACAATGCCGACAAACCAGCTAATTTCTATCTTCAATCGGTTGAAACAATATCTGAACTAAAAAATGTCAATTATTCTCCGTTAATGCGCTATCAAGCATCACGTGAAAGTAGTCGTCCATCGACGCCATCGGATACGCCACCGTACGTTCCACGAATGAATTCTCGCGTCAATGGAACTCCTCCATTACATCATTTGTCACGAAATCATCGTAATTCAATGAATTCAACGGATGTTGATAATATGAGTGTAAATTTTAGCAATTTCAATATTTTACATTCGAATGATCTCGATGATTCGCCAGCTCCATTCACACCCGATGCAATTCGAATCAAAATCACACAAAGCCAATACGATAATTCTCCTCTTCCATCATCACAATTTAAATTTATCCTACCGCAATATTTTCTTGTCAAATATTTAGGACGCACAGCATGTACACAATTGTGGGGTGCTGAATCCGTGCGTAAACCTATTGATGACATGGTACATTCAGCTCGGCAATTATCATCCATGAATGAAATACCAACACTCGAAGCTTGTATAAATACACGTGGACTTACATTGACACATCGACATTCACCTACTCGTAATAAACATCATTCACGTGTGCATAGTCCTGACCGACGACAACACGGTCTTATCCCATTAGAATACATATCCTATGTTATGCATGATGTCAAATATTCGAAAGTATCGACATGTATTGTTTTACGTCAATCGAAAAGTTCATCAGAAAATAAGAAATCCAATGAACCCGTGACTGAATGCTACGGATTCCTATTTCAATCAAAAGAACATGCACATCGTTTTGCTCTTTCACTTGCCGAAGCATTTAATGCACAGAAAAGTTCGACAAAAGGAAATAAACAACATCATGATGATAAACGAGACTCTCGATCACCACAACGTCGTTCCAAACATCGACACGGTCATGCTCATGAAAGAACTCGTGGCAAATATGATGATAGTTATTTAAGAGATTCAGAAGTGTGATTTTTTTTCTCTGCTTTTTCTCGTTCTCTCTCTTTCTTTCTTTCTTTCTTTTTGCTTTCTTTCATTTGTATTTAGTCTTTCATTTACCAGTGATGTGTTAACAGACAAATCATGCAGGTCATGACAACGGAGAAGAAGAAAAAACGACACGAAACAAATCGATATTTATTACTGGAACATAAATGGAATATAACTCGTTGATTTCTTGTTCTTTTTATTGTAATACGAATTCTAAATTTATTAGAATTGGTTTTCTATATAATCTATTACGATAGAGTGTCAGACAATTGAATAGAATCTTGTTTTCTTATTTAATAACTCATCTAGAATTTCTCTAAAAGACCTTCGAAATAAACAAGTAAATCAGCACCGGCAGTACTTTTTGTTTCGTCGCGATTGAAACAAAAATAGTTGTCACGTTCTTACCCAAATCGTTCAGTGTGAGAAAAGTATTCAATAGAGAAATTTTCTCAAGATAGAAAATGAATAATTAATGTGTTTTATAAATAAATAATTCATCGAATGCAATAACAATTTCTTCTACAATTAGTTAAAGAAAAAAAATGGATTCAATAAATTTTTATTTTAGTTCGATCCAATAGCTTATCTTGTCTTGTTTTCTTTTTTTTTGTTGTTAAGAACTGCTTGAAAATCTTCAGATGATTGACTCTACCGAGAGAAAACAAAACATGCTATTAAATGATGACTCATTAGCCACAAGTTATATTGCATGTTCAACATTACAACACTGAAATGAGCAATCAGTCATCTATTTGGAATAAAATAAATATTCATTATCATGCTAACAATGCGATATTGAATTAGTCGAACTATGACAATGATTATTATTATCATCAGTAACATCATCGATATTGAACAAATTTTATATGATTTATCGATGAATATGCTTTGCTTTGCTTTTTTTCTTCTTTTTGATAGAAGAATAAGAATTCGGTCAGCCAGTACACATTATTGATCATATTTAGTCAATTGAAATTGAATTGTAAACGAGAAGAAAAAAAACGATTTTCTCTGATGGAAATATTCTTATCCAAAATGCAATAGACCATAGTAGTGTTTAAAATTTATATTATTGATATTTTCTTCTCATCCATGATGATTTCTTTATTGATTATTGCCATGAGGCTTTATATTTGTAACATTATTTTATTTCGACATAAGAAGAAACGACATCAATTGTGTGAGAATACAAAAGCAAAAAGCAAATTTTGTCTTTCAATCAATTGTTCGAAAGTATTTACTTATTGTCTTTTTTTCTCTCTCTCTCTGTCTCTCTCATTTATTGATGTAGTTGTTAGTCGTCCTATATCCTATACTTACACATACAAGTAGTTTAAGAAGAACAACCGAAAAGAGATAGAGAAAAGAAAAATAAAAGCAACAAGCACGAGATGAAAAAATGTAATTTTCCATAAAAAAAAAATATATATATATATATAATATATGTAATACCATCAGTAAAAAGGAGAAAAAGGGAGGATGATCCGATCGCGAGTTTAGATCGCATCGCGCTCGATCGAGATGGAACATTCGTGCATGCGCGCGCAAAAAGGAACACTAATAAAATATTTTGATGGCTTTTCCATCCTCTGTCTCTGTCTCTCTCTCTCTTTCTGTGTCTCGCGTTTCTTTCTTTTCGAATCTAAGTATGAATGCATCTTTTCTTCTCTTCTCTTCTTTTTTTTCATGTGTGGTGTATTAACTCAAGGACTGTGATGAGGGCAGAAAAACGGAGCGACTTCAAACGCGAGGCGGGACTAGAATGTGTCTTGTGTATGCTCAGCAGTCATAAATAATAATTCGAACAAAAAGAACTTGGGAGGGTGAAGAGAGATTATTGCGTGCTAAGTTTTCTTCGTAAGAATCTAACAATAAAATTGAACCGTAATAGTGTTTTCTTCTAAATACTTTGCTCTCTCTCTCTCTCTCTCTCTCTCTTTTTCTCTCGTTCTCTTCTTCTTCTACATTGAATATATGAGATAAATGAACATGTTTGCATTTTAGATGACTTGATGGTTTATCGGTTTTGTCACTCTTGCATTTAGTTAGACTTTAGATTTGAACATAATTCTCGATTATTTTATTAAAACTAGTGTTTTTTTCTTCCTGAGAATTGCGCAGTGACGGCGCATGGATGGGTAATTTTCATCATAGGGCGCTCATGGTCTCAGCTTCGGTCAGTGCCTATACAGCGCCAGCACTTATGATCGTTTGTCTTTTTACAAATTATTGGATCTATGGAAGCCAAATTAAATCTTCGCCGAATCCCATTATCAAACCGGGTGATAATCGAGGTTTAAATTTCACTTTTCATCGTATCGGTCTGTGGTACGAATGTTCAAGAGAAACACCACGTAAACAATAGTGATTTCATTTTTGAAAATAACTTTTTCATTGAATCTATAGATGAAGAATACAATTGTACAATGGTAAAATATTCGAAGACAGAAGCAAAATTAGAGAAAGGTTTCAAAGCTGTTGCATGTAAATTCTTCTTTTTATCATGACACGTAATATGATTTTTACTATCAAATGTAAAACTAGATCGATCGGCACCAAGTATGACTTGTTTCACTGCAGCGTCTACACTTTTAACAATTGCCATTCTACTATTTTCACGTGGTCTTTGCAAACGACGTCGAAAAGCTGTTTTCTTTATCTCAGGACTTTTATTTTCAATCTCAGGTGATTTTGTACAAAAAAAACAAACAAACAAATCTAATCACACTTTCAATTGATAATTTCATTTAGGTTTGGTCACAATGGTTGGTGTTACACTATATGTATCAATTACAACTGAAGAATCAGTTAAAAGCGAACAAAACGTGTACGTGATGACACCAGAATATGGACTTTCTTTTGTTTGCGCAGTTCTATCATTTATTTTACAAGAATTAACTGGTGTTCTAACTGTCTATTGGTTTATCTATCGATTTCGTGCACTTGTACGTAAACAAGAAAAATTACGTGAACGTACACGTCAATTAATGGGCAATTGTCTTTCAATGACAACTGCTCTGCCAATAAATTTAGCAGCACTCAATGCAGCCAATTCAAATAATATCAATTCAGTCAAAGGACAAACAAATCGTTTAAATCCAAATTCTCAATATTCATCAACAATCAACAATCAACAACAACGACGACGCCTACCATTTGATAAATCTCCTCCAACTTATTATCCGCCTGATGAGAAAATGTCTTGTTCAGTGTTTCCACCTCGATCACCAACACTTATCTATAGTGACTATTGTCGTATTCTTATTCGTACAGAAGATATGGATTTACTGACACAAATGGTTAAATCAAAATCACAAGCACAATTATTAGTCAATTCAAGACCGAATACACCTGCACCAATCGTAACAAATACTAAGAATATACCAAATTCTCATACACGTCGACAACTAGCCGATAATGCAACGAGACGAAGTATTCGAAAATGCGCTAAACGGACTACATCTGTTTAAATATTGTTTTTTTTTGTTCTTTTTCTGTGTCTTTTATCAGTTCAGATAAAGGAATTTTTATTTCTGTGTGATGCGAGAATAAATTCCTATGTTTAGCAAGAGTATTTCTTTCTTTCTTTCTTTTTTTTTCTTCTTCTTCTTCAATTTTTTTTAGTTATCATTCTCTATTGCGTGACTAATATTTATGTGTTGATGGAAAAAAAAAAGATCTGAAGAAAAAAAAATATAAAACTATTTTTAATCCTCTGAAAAGTTCATATATTTGATTATAATCAGACGGTATTCATAAGATTGAATGGTGTTATGCGAAGGTTATTTCTTTTTTTTTATTGATTGTAGTCTAAGTGAGAAAAATGAAATTGATCAAGTCTAAACAATCTTAAATGACAGATTATTTGCTGAATCATTTTTCTTCTCCTATTTGCTTTTTCTTCTTGACATTTTCAATATATTTATTCGATATTAGTAAATCAAAAAAACGTAGACAACACCCTCAGGATCATAAAATTAACGTTAACAATCTGCTTGTATAGATTTCTCTCGGCTGTTCCTTATTCTATTCGTTCTTTTCCTCTCTGCTCTCTTTTTCGCATTCATAGACAAATAAACTCGAACAAATACTTGATAAATATGATTTCATCTAGTTGTTATTATTGTTGTTCTGTTGTCAATCTGCTGCCAACCATGCAATCAATGTCTTGGTATTCTCTCTTTTTTTTCTGCTGCAATTGTTTCGCAGCAGTTTGATTGAAAATCATTTTTCTCTCTCTCTCTCTCGTTTTTTTTTCTTCGACATCGAGATTTATACACTATCGTTGTATTTGTCAAAGACCCGATACATGTGCTTTGGTTGGCATGACTCGATTTTATTGCTTCGAAAGAAACATCAACATGTCCTTCGACATTTTTTTTCTCTTTCTCTTCATATCTAACATTGACTCTCATACGCTCACGTTCTCTCGCAGAATCATATATGAATAATAGCAGGAAAAAAGTTTCAGATTAAATATACAGACACTCAGAAAAGAAAAAAAAGAGGAGAGACAGAGAGAAAGGCATTGTAAAAAAAATGACAAACGGTGATGGTTACAAAAACATGCTTGAGCCGATTGAAGCGGTGTGAAAAGAAATGCAGTACTTCGTAAAAGAGAGAGAGAGAAAAAAAGCGAGCGACGAGGGAGAACTTTTCTTTGAGTGGTTTCTATATGTACATTTTTTGTTGTTGACTTTTGTTTGTTTCGATTTCAGACGTTCTTTTTTTCGTTTAATGGCTTACAACACAACTGGTTCAACTTATCGAGCGACTCATTCTGGTGACTCAAGAAATAGCTTTCAACAGCAACCAGATGAACATATTTACGAAGAACAACCATATGTCAATGATCGACCCATGAGTAGACAAAGTGTTAGTGGTGAAAGTCGACGAATTGACTTCAAGCAACAACCCGAAAGACATATGTATGAAGAACGACCCTATATCAACGATCGGCCAGTAACCAGACAAAGCATAGGCGGAGAAAGCCGACGATCAGGAGCGGTACGTTTCATGTTTTTTTTATATTTTTAGCAGAAAGCCAGCAACAAGAATTCGATTTCAATCGTCGAGATATGCAACATATTTTGAGATATTTTTCTCTTCGACATTCTTCGTTAGAATAATCAAAAAATACGTAGGAATCGAATGTATATGAAGATTTATCTGTGTAATCAATACTTCGATTAGATATTATGATCAAAGGAGGATTTTCTTTTTTCGACAACGCTTTTGTTGATATTTGTCTAAGTCGAGAGTATTATGGTTAATGCATTTCTTTATAATGAAAATAACCTTGGGCTAACACTTCCGAAAAAAAGGCGACTTAAGCTGTTTTTTTTTCGTCGTTGTATATATTTCGTAAAACGACAATTACGAACATAATTTCGGCAATATATCTTGTTACATCTATAAAAAGAAAAAGTCAGCTATCTTATCAAAAATAATTCCTCTCGTTGTTCGGTTTTATTACGAATTCGATTAGAGATTATTTTCTTGTCTGTCTTTTTTATTACCCAAGATAGATCGATCATAATCCATCAAAAACCATCAACTTTTCAGCTTTTATTTCTCAGAATAAATGTTAAAGATAATAAGAAAAAGAATTTATCATTTAATCTCTTGTTCTCTCATCGATTTACACTTGATATAAATGTTAACCTTATGTACACGTACGCATTTTCGTATTTCATTTCTTAATATTTGACACTCAGACAAACATCGAAAAGCAAATAAGTTATTCGTAATTCAAACATACACGTAGATTAGCTACTCATCATCATATGTTGATATTCGATATGTGTCATAAAATTCATCTATTGATAAAAAAAAAAAGAAGAATGTATTGTTCAATCGATTTTTCTTTCTTCTTTTTGGTTAAATATTCTCTTCTGTAATTCAAATGATTACGAAAAAAAAGAGAGAAGATGAAGACTTGCTTGAACTTCAATGCGAATATGTTGTTGCTGTTGCTTCTTTTTTTTATTTTTTATGTCTTCATATACCTAGTCGTAATTATGAGAATACTTTTGCAATAGTAACAATGATCAACGTGAATATAAGAGGAGAAGAGAAGAAAAAAGACTTTTTTTTTCAATTGACCGCGCATTGCGAGACGCATATGTTAATATATACCAAATTGAAAACAGTATACACACAGAAAAAAAGGCAAATGAATAGTTGAGCGCAATGATTTGTTCTGCCTATAGAAAGAATTTCGTCTTATCGGACATCGAATAGTTGTATGAGAAAAGAGAGATGTAATATCGTCACAAAGATTTAGTATGTCTCCCATTCTTACTACACTCATCATGCCTTGACTCGTTTGTTTTCTTTGTCTTTCTCTCTCTCTTTCTCTCTTTTTTAGCTTCACTACACTTATATGTTCTAGTTGCGCGAGCCAAACATTATTGTTCTCGTGTGTCCCTACCTTATCATACTTTGTCGACACATCGTTTGCGTTTGCTCAGCACTTTTTTCCTTTCTGTCTATTCTACAACAAATCCTACAACTAGTTGTTTCGTTCGTTGCTCGTTCGACAATACTTTGAAAAAAAAGGGCAAAGAAAGAGAGAGGGAGAACAGATAAACTCAAATAGACAGAAAAAAAAGAACGAGAGAACGAGTTGGAGCTCTACACTATTCTCTTTTTCTCTCATACATTACAAAGAAGACGCCACAATAGAGTCAACGTGCATGTGTATATGTATGTCACTGTGAGTTATCGAGTCACACAATGTGATTGTTATCTTGATCATTATTGCTAATATCATTATAATCGTCATTGGACATCGTTCTTTTCCCGTTTTTATTCACAAAAATCAACAAATAAACAAATATATTTATTGAAATATGGAAGACGATCAAGATGAAGTTAGTATTTTTCTATTCGAGATTTCAACTCTAGAGAAGCAGGCAAATAGGAACTTGTTTTTTTTCTGTCGTCATCGTCGTCTTATGTTGATCAACATTTGATTGACATATGAAAAAAAAGAGTTTTTTTTAGTCAATGTCATTGTCTAATAGCGCATATGTATAATAATACGACTACAATACATATTTCTTTTACAGATGACAGCTAGATAAAGATATAAGTTGATGATAAACATGACGGAAGATAACAAATTGTCTACAAGGATTTATTTCGATAAACAATAAATAGTTTCTGTCGAGCAAAAAAAAACAACAACAATAAATAAATTTTTGATCGTAATATTTTGTTTATTCTAGGCTATTTATAGTAATGGTGATGGTGATTACGCACGATCGATGAATTTTAATACGAAAACTAGCAATGGTCATCCACCATATCAATATAATTCATATGGTGGTGGTGGCGGTGGTAGTCTAAGTGTTGAACAATTTTCTTGTTATCACTGCGAAAAAAATCTATCGGGTTCACGTTATATTTTAAAAGATGAACATCCGTATTGTATTAAATGTTATGAAGATCGTTTTGCAAATACATGCGAAGAATGTCGACGAAAAATCGGCACAGATTCGAAAGATCTTTCGTATAAAGAACGACATTGGCATGAAAAATGTTTCTTTTGTACAATGTGTAAAACACCACTTGTTGATAAGCCGTTCGGTTGTAAAAATGAACAACTTTATTGTGGAGAATGTTACAATCAACAGTTCGCTTCACGTTGCGATAAATGTCAACAAATATTTAAACCAGGTCGAGTAGTAAATTGAGATTTTCAATCAATAAACATAATCTATTGTTTTTTTTAGGCACGAAAAAACTCGAATATCGTGGTCAACAATTTCATGAACATTGTTTTACTTGTTTTTCATGTTCACAACCGATTGGAACGAAAAGTTTTATTCCAAAAGATCAAAAAAGTTACTGTGTTCCATGTTATGAAGAACATTTTGCAACGAAATGCACTCGTTGTACTAAAGTATGAAATCACTTGAATTCCATCGTATGTTTTCTCTTCTTCACTTAATCTAGGTAATCGCTCAAGGTGGCGTAACGTATAAAAATCAACCCTGGTACGATTTGTTTGTTCATTATTGTGATTCGATTGTTTGTTTGTCTTTTTTGTAGGCATCGTGAATGTTTCGTATGTTCGAATTGTCGAAATTCTTTAGCCGGTCAACGATTTACGTCACGTGATGATCAACCATACTGTGCCGATTGTTTTGCTCGTCTCTATGCTAAGAAATGTTTTGCTTGTAATAAACCAATAACTGGTAAATTAAGAATTTAGACAAAATAACTCAACAAAAAGATGGATTTCGATTTGTAGGCGTTGGCGGTACACGTTATATATCGTTTGAAGATCGTCATTGGCACAATGACTGCTTCGTTTGCCAACGTTGCCGAAGTTCGCTTGTTGGCCGTGGTTTTCTTACTGAAGGACCCGATATTCTTTGTCCCGATTGTGGCAAACGAGATCAATATCATCCAACAGAAAATAATGGTGGTCAACGTAGTATTGTTAGTGATTATCACAGAGCAAATTAATACAAAGATCTTTTCTCTTTTTCCTTCGTTCTCTTTTCTTTTATAATCATTATTATTATTATTCAACGTGCGTTTTGTGATGGAAACCAAAACAAAATAATGAACGATCGATTTATTCTTCTCTTTTTTCCATTGAAGCAAAACAAAAAAAAAACTTACAAAGAATATCTGAACAATTTAATTCTTCCATATTATTTCCCTTTTACGCTCTCTCTCTCTCTCTCTCTCTGCTTCATTTCAATCGTGTTTCATTTTTCGTCGTTTCTTTTTTGCAGCCCCTCAATGTGTCACCTTTGTCTCTGTCTCATTTTGTTCGTTTTCTTTTTCCGATAATGAATAGACAAAACAAACGTTTAATGAATATGAATGTTTTCGTTACATAATAACTTGTTGATTTGTCACTAAATACCAATGAAATGAATTAGTTTGCTTGAGTTAACTCACAAGAGAAAGATGTTTGAATTACGTAAATGATTAGGTAATAATAATCAATTAAAACGATGAATAGGTGTTTTGAACGTTTTTGTTTTTAATAATTGAAAAAAAGAAAGAAAGAAAAGATAGTTGGTTTGAAATTTGCTTTAAGCTGAATCAAACAGCAGAATGATGATGATGATGGCGAAGAAGAAGAAAGGAGTAAGATGAAATAAACATAAAAAATAACAACAATAACATAAAAAAACGTCCGTTAAAGTGTTCCTTGATTAAATAATACATTGATAATTCTTCTTCAATGTTACGATGTTTTGAAATTGAAATCTAATTGTCGTCTTTTTTCTTTTTGGCAGCTGAATTATCACCGTCATTCGAATCTTTTTTTTGTTGTTGAACTTGTTCAAGAGCTGCTCGAACAGCTTCACTGTCGACATCAACACCAGGTAAATCTCGAAGAACATCACGTAAGAATTGAGGATCATTGAGTGATGCTGCGAATGTATCAGCGACTGCTTGACTTTCTTCATTTGGCTATTCAATTCAATTCAAAGAAAAGAAAAATGTCAATAAATTTCATTTTTAAATTTACTTTAGATGCTTGTTGTGTATTTGCTGCTGATGCAGACGTTTCCTCTTTCATTTCTACATCATTTGCATCTAAATTGAGTCGCGAATAATTTAATTAAAATTTAAAGAACAAACAAAATAATCTACTTGAACTTTCAGCTTGAGACATTGACATTTGAATAGCCAAAGCGATTTGTTCTTCTTCAGTTAATCGCGTCACATCCATTTCATTGCTACCTTGGCCAAGATTTTGTCCAGCATCTATTTCAATTACTTAATCAAACAACGAAATCGATCGAATCTAAACTTTACTTGATCCGGCTGTGTTTGTCGATGGATTTTGTTGACCGGTTTCACTGGTTGATGTTTGACCACCGCCACCGATTTCTGCTTCTTGTACACGTCGTTGTTCTTCCATTGAAATACGAAGTGCCTATTTGTTTTTTTTTCGAAAGATGTAGTTTAACAAGAAAAAAACTTAAATCGAAAATCTCACCATGGCTAATTCAGGATCATCTTCCGGATTAACACCGAATGCAAAGGCGCTTGCAGAATATCCACTTGGAAAACCTGAACCATCTTCACTTTGAATAATTGGTGTGTTTATAAGTGTATCAGGTAAATTAGCTCCCGATGGAACGCAAATCAAATGAGAACTAAATCGAAATTCAATTTTAAGTTAAATTCATTTGTTTGTTTGAAATACTTTGTATTTTCTTTTCCATTGATAACTGTAATAAATTCCTCGAATTTTTCTCTTGAAGACTAGAAAAAAAAATGACCAAGTTTTCTACTGAAAATTTGATTGATTTTTTTTTGTCTGAATCTTACTTCTTCGCCAAAGACGACAATGTCAATTGAAACTTTCTCTTTTTTCAAACGTTTAGCTAATTTAGTAAATTCATTTTGATCAACTTCAAGCGGACTACCAACAAAAACAACAATACGAGGTCGATGATTTTTGCCTTGTCGATGTTTCAATGCTAACTATTAACAAAAAAAATCGAAAAATGACTTTGTCAAATGTTCAAATTCGTATTTACATTTGCAACTTTAATTCCTTTACAAAAGTCAAGTTTGCCTTCGATTGGTAATAAATGTAATTTCGAAAACACTTTGCCAACATCACTGGTCAATTGCGTAACAACTCGACCGCTGAAAATTCAATCGAAACAATTCGTCACAAATTCAAAAACTCAATTCGATCAAATCCTACTCAGAAAGTGTCAATAGACCGACATTATTCTCTGGATTTGATCTTGTTTTGGCATGAAATATAAGCGAAACGGCATCTTGTTGTGCTTGCATTCTTGTTGGAATAAAATCTCCATCTCGCATGAAATCACTATTATCAATGCTAAACAAGAACAAGAACCAATGACGATCGACAATCGAAAAGCAATGTTCATCTCACCAGATGATTGTACTTTCGAGAGGCATGTTAGTGAATTCTTTCTTTTCAAAAAAAAATCTGAAATAAAAACGAAATTTTTATTTTGTTATGTTTGTGTTTTTTCCTAAATCTTTTTGTTTTATCATCGCTTATTATTCAACAATGTTTATGTGGATAGTATTTTTTTTTCTGTTTTACACTAAAGACATGAGATTTGAGAGAAATATATTTTAAAAAAGAAGCGAGAGAGAGAAAAATGGTGGAGAACGAGCAAAAGAAAAAAAAAGGAAAAGTGAAAACCACTGTTCTGTACATAAACAACGCACCGGGCGTCGTATCAGAGCGAAGGAAAAGGAGAAAAAGAGAGAAGATCTATTGCATGGACCAGCCATATCAAGCACATTTACATGGAATGAAAATGATAAACAGACACTGATCAGTAGCACCAGATCGAAGAAGAATAAAAAAAGACTAAGAGAGTCTTTGTTTGGGCAATTGATTTTGACTTGCAATACGCAATGCACGAATCCAATCTTTTCGATCGTCTTCAGATGCTGCAGACATTCGGTAAACTGTATGATGGCCTACAGATACGAGACAAACAAAAACATTTGATATCTTTGTTTCTTTTTGAATTTTACCGTCAATCCATTTGCCGACTTCACCCGGTGCTGGTTTACTTGCTTTGACTTTATCTCCTGTTAGTGGAAATAATTCGAAACAAAATTGTTTCGTTCGATCATCTTCAACTTCTCGAACGCCAACATCAACAAGTGGAATCACGCCACGAGGACTATCATCAACTTCCTGAATTAGACAATGACAATTTCACAATTATTTTCTTTTGAAAAATTCTTGTTTTTTTTTACTGTTCGTGTTTCGAAATAAAACAAACATCCATCGGTTATTATAAACCATCGTCGTTTCCAATTTTTCACGCGTCCACCTTGTTTCCATAGCCATCCTTCTTTGAGCACGGTCGAATCACTTCCAAATACTGGCATTGTTGAATTTGTTTCGTCTTCAGGAAATTTTAATTCATTCGTTTTTATATTATCATAAATATTCTACGAATAATCAATGATGAAGAAAAAAAACTTCAATCATAGATCAATGTGAAATCTACTTTGATTATCTGTTGATCTGGCATTTGATGACGAGCTATGGTTTCATTGAGACTATTGACAAATTTCTCGTAAGTAAAAGGTCCACCGCCGAGTCGAGCATTTTTATTATGTAGCGATGTATTTAACATGATAATCGCAAATGAAATGATATAGCAAACTTCTATTTAAAACAATGATTGTTTTTGTTTCGACAAATTCTTTGTCTGAAAATGAAGCAAAAGTAACGAACCAGCAGTTGCATAAATATGCGGATTGCATTCGTAGTAACGTTGCGCGAATGCTTCCATAATTCGGTCGATTTTTTGTGCTTCACCCGGAAGAATAAATGTGAATAGATATCGTCTTCATAAGAAAGAACAAAAACAAAAGTTCAACTCGAAGTTTTTCTTCGTTACAAACAAACCGAAGTGCCTCGACAATATCCATCGAAAAGAAATCATGCATATGAGCAAAATTTTTGAGAACATCAAGATGAAAATCGTCCCTATTCAATTGCAAAAACCCAAAATCGAAAATCGAATCAAATTTCGTTTTTACTTCTCGCCTAAATATTCTCCAATCGCACGTTTACTCAAACCAATTTCATTGAAAAAGAAAGCGGCTGTATGTTCGGAAGTATTTTGCAGGAGACCATTATCAATAAGCCAACGAATGCCCTTTGAAATCAATAACGAACTTTAAAAAAAAACAAAGTCGAAATTTCGCCTACGTCTTTCGGAGATTCATTAAAACGTTTCTTTCCACTTGACCATTGTTTTACATTCGAATGACGTCGACTGAATTCAAAAGAAGATTAGATTTAAATCGAAGATCTTTCTCTCGTTCGACTTACTCATCATTACTATGCGACTGAATCATCGACATTTCAATTTCACATTGAGCAATTTTCTCTCGAATTTCCTAGAACACACACACACACAAAAGAAATCGTGCCGTCAGATCAATGAGTTCGATTCGAAAGGGAAATTTACTTGAATTTCTTTTTTCAATTGTTCTTTACGTCGACGGATAACATCAACTGGAATATGAGATTCAACAACGGTTCCGTTGCCTTAAAAATCGAATAGATAAACAAAACAACAGAATTTCTTATCGAGATTCTTTTTACCGAAACCGTTGAGAGTCATGTTTTGTTTTTCTAGGATTTTATATAGTCAATACAGATCTAAAATAGATTCGTATGTTGTTTTTTGTGTTTCTTATCAAAAGAATAAAAAGAAAAGAAATCGAATTTGTTGATAATAGATCATCAATCACAAGTGCACACTTAGTTTCATTCGATAGACAATTCATTTAGACGTTGTGATTAACAATTCAACATTTTCGTAAATCTTATTGAGAGAGAGAAAGAAAACAAAATTCGGAGGAAATGACGCAAAAAAGAATCGAATAGAGACATATGATAACGAAGATTTCAAGGGCAATCGGACAAAATGATTCATCGGCTTTTGTACAGAAAAACGAATGCACGGAGGGAAAAAAAAGGAATCAAATTCCATGATAAGAAATAATGAAGAAAGTAGTTGTTTGACGGCGTGATCATGACGAGAGAAGCGAAACAAATAAATAACAGTACGGGTAAAACGTAGCGAAGATTGATATGTTTTCATCATATAAAGAAAGAAGAGTTCTTATTGGATAAATTCTATTCAATCTATTGATTTTATTTTTCATAGAGATGACGCTACATGTTTGACGGTTTTCGTATAGAAACTATTTTACAAATGCAATGATCGTTGGATTCATTCTTATCAATCCGTTGATGATATTGACTCATAAATCAATAAAAATGCCAACAATTTCTCTTTTATATACATTTCATATCAGTAAAAATTACAATGAAAAGACTCGATTGAATCTATTCAATATGCCTTGACTACATTACGTCTCTTGTTTTTACTCACCTTCAATCAAGTACTTGTGCGTAATAATAAATATCGAAGTTGTAAATAAATGATGATTGTTATTGGCTACAAACGTTAGACGACGAGAAGCAAAATAATCTCGAGAGAATCTACTGTAAGTGGAAGAAGTTAAGAGATTTATGAAAGAAATATTGTGTTTTGTTATTATCTTCTTTTTTTTTCCTACAAATTCTTTAATAAAAAAATAATGACCAATTTACGTAGGTTCTCTACGAATTGTTAATCCATAGCTAGTATATATAGTCAAGTTGAGCTCCAGAACGACTTACTCGGATTTCTTTGTTTGTAGGACAAAAAATATAGGTTATAACCATCTATCAACATAATGTCGTTCCTTTGTCAGCTGGTGAAAATCCAATTATTTTTCATAGATGTGTATCATGACCGAAATATGTCAAAAAAGAACTTTAATATGAATTTCTTGATTTGTTAGACGAATTTCGAACGTTTATTTACATGCAGTTCTGTCTTTCACAATGGTTTTCATTGTGATAAAACGATCGAAGAAGAAAATTTTCGAGCCGTGAAATCAAACGAATACGCTAAAAATATATTGAGAAAGAAAAAATAAACCGAAAAAAAAATAAACCGAAAAAAAAATAATAGAAAAAAAAGAAAACTAATGTATGATAAAGTCACATCGTTACACAATAAGCAAAGAGACAAAAAAAAAGAAAGAACTAGAAGATTAAAATAGTTGTGTGAAATTTTCATTTAAGAATCGAAGAAAAATAGAGTCATTTTGTACATACGATATAGTTGACAAAAAAAAAAAGTTTCGAAGAGTACTTAATTATATATAGAAATTCACTTGTTGTGTGTTATTTTCTAGTAGGAGTTTTTTTTCTCGTTTTATTCCACAACAAATTTAAATACACCGGAAAACAACCAACACGAAACAATATATTTAAAAAAAGAAACCAACGTACAGAAAACTTGTCACCTCAGGAGAAAAATAACGGGCTGTTTTCTTCTTCGTCTTTGTTTTATTAAAGAGGGAGAGAGAGAGAGAGATTTAATTTGTTGATGGATCTGACTGATGTTTATAAGAAAGCGATGAATCCGGTTGATCCATTTGTCTTAATAAACTTAGAACTAGATCACGTTTATTTGGATGTGCGTGAATCGCATTCAGTAATTGTTGTTCTGCATTATTTTGATTGAAATCTTCAGATGGATTTGTTGTTTGTTGAGATTGAGGATTAGTCGATGTTTGACTAGGAGATATCGTTTGTGTAAACTGTTGTTCATTTTGCTGTTGTGGTTGCTGTTGAAGATTGGAAGGTGATGAAAGATAGTTGTGTTCATCGAAGAAATTAATATCCACTGGTGACATTGTTGAACTGTACGTTGAGTTTTCTGAAAGAAAATGTTTGTGTTTTTGTTTTCGAACGAGAAGGGAAAAGAAAACGAACGTCTCAATGGCGAATCGAATGACGATCGATCATTCGTTGTTGTTGAATGATGAGCACGATAGAGTTCTTGCAATTGTTGGATCGATTGTGGACTTGGAACGAATCCTTGAGTTGTTGTTGGGATTTGTCCGAATTGATTTAATGGAGAAAGTCCACTGAAAAGAAGAGAAGAGAAAAACAAAGTTCGTCTAACAATTTTCTATTCAAACGAACCCATTTGATAAAAATCCAAGATCGTCGTATTGAAGTGTAAGTGGTGTTGGTACTTGATGATCATACGGTCGAATCTGTTGAGAATTCAATTGTGGATTCAAAAAATCATTTGTTGCTGTTGTAGTTATTGTTAATTCGTTGACTGGTGTTTGAAAATTCAATGGAAATTGATTGTGATCAGTATATTTTCGTTTTTTTCTCCAGATATTTTTCGGATTCGATTCATCAAAATCATCGAAATCAAAATCGAGATCATCATCGACTGATGAATAATTTTTTCTCTTTGTGAAATCTTCTTCATCGGATCCAAATAGACTTTCATTATCATTCGACGGTGTCTTATCGAAATCCATCGTATCATTATCCGGAGAAAACGATGGCGAATCTGGGACTGGTTTTCTGAACATTTCCGGTTTGATAATAACTTCTTGTACAAGTGGATTGACACTTGACGAAGCCATAAAGCTCTGTATGATTTCTGCATGTGATAAACTTAATTCTCTGAGATTGACCATTTGTAGTAAAAGTTTCGGATAGATAATTTCTGTTTGTTCGACTCCATATCTCCAGCACATGTATTTTTTCAAAAGTAAAGCATATTTTTCCTGTAAACGTTTAACTAAATCGAGTTCTTGGATGCCCAAACGATCCGGTGAGAATAACATAACTGGCACCAATAAAGTTGATGTGATTTCATCGATATTTAAACTACACATCGATGTTAGAAATGTCTTCGTTCGATTGAAAACATCTGCGCCCCAGATTTTCAGTAAAATCGGATCGAGAGAAAAAATTTGATTGTCAACAACAGTATGTTGATCACGAGATAGATAGTTGGTAAATGTCGATGTTTTCGGATCGAATAACGTATTCGCTGAGCAAACGATGATTTCAATCGCTGAACCTTTCAATAGACTAACTTTATCATCTTCAGAGAATTGATCGAAATCTTTAAGTTTTCGTGCAAATAAAACAAGACGTTGAATCGGAACAATGGTGAAGTTCGCCGCTGGATTGGGCGGTTTTTCTTGTTGTGATGGCGGTGGTGTTTGAACGTTTTCATTGGAACACGTTTGTACAACTGTTTTAAAACTTTCAGGATTTGGAAAAGTCAATGGATATGTTCTACAAGATAAAACACAGAACACATGTAAATTTATTTATCTATTTTTATTTTCAGTTGTATTGGTTAACCTCATAAGAAAGGACAAACAGGAACGCAAGGACAAATGAGTATTAGTCTCAATTTGTCACATTCAACGTACTGAATACCCCCTCGTATACAGATTAAAGTGAAGAAAGAAAAGAAGAAAAAAAGAAACATGAGAATATCTACTTACGCTCGTGTTTGATATAACGCATGTGCAATGTCTTCGATAAGAAGTTTTTCTTCTTTGGTTATATATTTTAAAATCTCAGGATCTTCATCTGTTGCTCGATTCTCGCGGAAACGTTTACGTCTTGAACCATATTTTTCTTCTCGTTCTTGATCTGATAAAACCCTAGTTACATCAATAACAATAATACGATAAAGATTTTAAGAAAAAAAAATGTCATCGAAATAAATCAACTACCATTTAGGTTTCATTCCAATGGCTGTACATTTTGTATAACGACAAAATTGACACACTTTACGTGTCACTATATTGACAGGACATCGTTCTAAAACGAGAGATAATCATTAGATAATCTAGAATTTGTTATTTTCTATAGACAGGTTTCAACTGAAAAAGGAAAACCAAATCTTTAATTAAATCTCGAAAATATTCATTATAGATGGTTTTCTTCTCAATTAAACATAATTAAAATCGTCGTTATAAGAGTTATTATCAAGCTTGTTGAACTTCAATGCACTTAACAAAAAAAAAACTAGGATACATACCATCACTTGAACATTTGTAGTTTTGATAACGAAGACATTGAACAGATCGACGAAAAAATGCTTTACAACTTTCACAACTATTTCCACCGAAATGTATGCCTATTCAAAACAAAAATTTTACGGTATAAAAGCACGAAAAATCGAACGACAGTCAGCTGTTGAATATTTACCAGTACTTATATCTCCACATACGCTACATAATGGACCAGGTACACCAATTGCTGATTCATTCATAGTTGTTTGCTGCATTTTATAGGAATCAATAGAAGATGATGGAGTAATTGAGTGACGTTTTATCTTATGGGAATTATTTAGATAAATTGGTCGTTTTAGAAATTGTCCATTATATGAATAATATTCTGCTGTTGGATGATAACTAAGAAAAGAAAACAATCATTAATTAATTAATTCTCTTTTTTCTTGCAGAAATAAGTTTAGTTTTAAAACAGTCATTGCTATCCTTATGAAAATAAAAACGACCAAATCGCACCTTGTTCTATAGAATCCATTGAGAAATGGTAATTGATGCGGATGATGATTGATAGCTACTGGTAATGGTAGAAACATTGTATTTCTGTATATTGTGCTATTCATATTCATAGAGATATATCTAACTGGAAGTGATGAGATGTGTTTAAACGAAGAAATAAATCTTGATTACAAATAATTATGCTGATAGATGAATTAGAATTTTACGTTGAAAATCGGTATGTGTGTCAATTCATCAACTGAGATAATATGAAAATAAGAATTAAAATAAGTCGAGTAAACTGTGAGAGAATAAACGAGAGAAAGAATATAGAAGAACGAGAGAGAGAGAGCGTGAGAGAAAAAAGAATAGAAAAAGATGAAAAGCAGACTTTTCGATCGAAAGACCATTACAACACTTAGACTTTGACAAGTAACTTTGTCCTTTTCGTTTATTATTATATAAAAACGCAGTGCAAACTGATAAGACTCTAAAAATACATAATAAATCGAGATTAGACGTAACAAAAAATGAAAGTTCGAAAAAACTCGACTGATATTATCACGAGCGTATAAAATTAAAAAATATATCGTAGAAAATTTTGAACTTTCGGCACTACGTTTTATGAATTATTTAGTTCACAAGAAAAAAAAGCTAGAATAAATGCATCTTTATTGGCGTGAAATGCTCGCGGATAGATAAATAAAGACCAAGGAAATGTGAAAAAAAACAAAAGTTAAGGTTAAATTGGAATGCAGGAACATTTTTTTATTGACGTAGCGGTCGTACAAGTGAAAAGGGCTTCTTATAATAGAAAAGGCACAGAAAAACAACAAAATATCTATTTGCTTGTTGTTTTTTTTGGCATTGTACTATTTTTCTCTTCCTTATATTTTACTATTTGCTTCAAATGAACACACCTTGCCTTTGAGCATTTTGTCTGCATTCGGTTAGACAAACATTCCTTTATAATATATTATTTCGATAAGACAGACCTAGGAAAGTACTTGGCATGATACGCTACATCAATAACCTTTCATTAAGCACAAAAGTCATATTCTTTCACTTGTTTATCAAAATTCAGTATTTATGCCACTAGTAAGTAATTATCCAGGACATATTTCATTAAATCTAATTAGAAAATAACAATAAAACTAATTTAGTGTCATTAATTTAATTCATGATTCTTTTTCTCTTATTTTCAAATATTGAAATGTAGAACAAACAGCATAATTGCAAAAACTCAAAGATTGTCAATCTATTTGATTGGCATATGGAGAAAAAAAACCTGTAAGGTCCCTGTCATTCTGCGATTTGCTAATTATTAAATAAACTCATGGAAAACAAAAGAAAATTAACAGATACAAATCAAAAACTATATTTATATACGTTTTGTCACATTAGCCGAATATGTAGATAAATCGCAGGTACTTTTTCTAACAATGTAAACAGATCAATAAGAAATAGATTTGAACTGAAAATGACAAGCGATTTTTTTCTTATTCTTCTATTGTGAATGTAAGCATTTGTTTTAGTTCTTATTCTCCAATTATCTTTGTTTTCATATTTTACCTTTAGAAAATATGATCATGGCTCGACAATTAATTGTACTTAACATGTTTTTCTCTATCTATCAACAAAAACGAAAAGTATGGCCTGATTAATGTCCTTTTTTTGCTTACATTTTTTGAAATATTAAACTGGTTGTTACGATATAAGGATAAATAATATAAAACTAAAGTGTCTATTGTTCTTTTTTTGTCCTCACGTGATGATTGCTTTACGTTATAGAATTAGTTGAGTTCTTTAGAGCATTTACTGTGAAATGAAATAGATGAAATGATACTTACAAACGTAATTTCAAATTAGAATAGTTTTTTTTCTATTAATAATCAACCGTAAAACTAGACGTTGAAGTTGTTCGAGAGATTTGCGTCTTTGTTTGTGAAATTATATCTGAATAATCATAAGAAAAAAAAACAAATATTAGTAAGCGAATGATTTCGAAAAAAAACAAGGTTATAAAAAAGCAAGACAAATGACAAAAGGACACATAAAATGAGTGACGAATGTTTTTTAACTAGAACTGTAATATGTATGTTTTTTTTCCATACGTTAACAAATAAAAACAAACTAAACTATATCATGATTGGCTTTACCAAACAACGAGTAATGATACATACATATAGAAATAAATGAAGAAAAAAATCTGCTTTGCACCTTTTTCGACAAAAATTAGACCGAGTAGAAGGGCGTAAATATTTACCCGATTTGTTTTGCAACTATTTTTTCTATTGATACGAGTTGCTTAGAACATTCCGGTAATGTTTATTTTAATCAAAATGAGTATTATGTTTCGACAACTAGCGACATCCATTGCTCTACTAACGACGGATTTCTATTGAAAAATAACCTTGAGAGAGTTTTATTTCTAATAATTATAAGTTTGTTCTTGAAAACCAGTATGTAAATTCGAACTAATTTCTATTCGTTCGCTAAAAGAACAGATAGCTTTGCAACTCAAGATGATACCTAATTTCGGTTTAATTTGAATAATTTAAAACATACACTTACATTCTGTAAGTTGTAGTGACAAACTTTTTGGTATCTGCATATTGTCAGCCTAATCCCGCTCTCTCAATAATAATAATAATAATATACATTTAGATTAGTCATATATATAATCAATTGTATGGTAAGTCCTTTGACAGAGTAATGAGTAAAAAGGAACAGAGGAACGTTCCAGAGAGAAAAAAATCGAAGAAACGGTTTTTATTTTTATAATAACTATGGATAATAATGACAATTTCTATCTGAATGTTCAGTAAGCTTACTTGTCTCTTTTGAAAAGCTATTCTTGAGATATATTCATGATTTCTGCTTATGCTATCAATGTCATGTTCGTTTTCTCTAACTGTAATCATCTTGTTTTTCTCCGGAAATGACATACGGAGGTTCTATTGACCTTATGAAGCATCATCTCGATTATTTGTATCAACGATCTAGGTCATAGAGACAACACGAAAACAAAACCGACCATAGAAAACCAACATCACAAATGCAACAGTTGTTGATTAACTGTCGACATTCGTAGTTATATGAAAAAAAAACTCGTTTATCATTCAGAATCGTTCTCTCTAAGGACAAAAAAAAGTCGAACGCTGAAGAGATTTAATTCATGAATAAATTAATTCCAAAGACCTTCACCTCTATTTCCGATAGCAAAAGAAAAAAAAGAACAAAACAGAAAACAAAAACACATGAAAACATTTATTTACAGGAAAAAAATGGGAAACGAAATGAAATTCTAATTTTTAGCGTTATAAAAACGTTTAACAGTTTGCTTTTAAAATGAACGGAGAAGAAGCAGCAGCAGCAGTTGCAAAGGAACGAAAATGAATAAAAAGAGAAAAAATGAAAAAAAAAGATTCCAGTTTATCGTTCTACTCGATAACAATCAATATAATGAGTAGCTCGTTGTTTAATTAAATCTCGTATATTACGTGCAGTATCACGCAATTGTTCGAAACTTTGAACATTGGGCATTGATTGTCGACTGGTATCGAATGTTTTCAATGCATCTAAATCATCAAATGAATCATATGTTCTGTATTCTTAAGACATAATCGATTTACTATTAAGTTTAAAACTGTATTCCGAAATTTTCTGTTGTAATGTTTTCATATCTGTATTTAATTTTCGTACTCGAATAGCTGCTGAACGAGTTTCAGTCGGTAAATCTTGTTTACTTCGTGTATAATTAGTTAAATGATCATCGAGTCGTGTTAAATCCTATGAAATTCGAAAAAAGAAATCAATGTTTTCTCGTTTTTTTTCTTCAAAGAAAAATTATTCAAACATGATTTAATTCATCGATATATTTCGGTAGAAATTCGTTCATATTTCGTTCGGTTTCAATTGCAATGACTTCAATCGAATTTCGAATACTTGAGTTAAGTGTTTGTTCAGCTGCTTGTAATTGAAATAGACGTTCTCGTGTAGCATTGAGATTAGCTTCAGATGTATCTAGTAGACTCGATGTCTAGAACAATTCAGAATAACGTTTTTTTTTTCAACAAAAAAGCAAATTCAACTTGTATAACAGCAGTTTTAAGTTCTTCAATATGACGATTGGTTTCACCAGCTAAATATTTCAATTGTTTAGTTTCATTTTCGAGTTTATCAACTAAACTATCGAGAAGTATCATTCCATTCGCTTGTTCACTGTATGATCTATTCAAATAAATGATCGATTTATGTTTATTAGTAAAGAAATTGTTGTTGTTTTTCTCCTTTGTTTCTACCTGACATAAGTTGAAAGATCATTTTCGATATTTTTTGCTCGATTTAATTTAAATCTTGCATCTCGAATCTTTTCTAATTCATTGTCCATTTGACTACTTTCTTGTGCTTGTTCGACAAGTGCTCGAATATCTCGAATACTTTCTTCTAAATTCGTTGGTGTTAAATCAATTTGTTTGCTGGCTATTCGATCGAGAATTTCTCTTATATCCGCTGGTTTTCGTTCGAGTAAAATCTCCGTTAAATTCATCGTTTGTTTTTGTATAAGATCAATATCTGTACTTGTTTGATTCAATGTTAAATTAAATGCTGAAAATGTTTGTTGTTCTCGAATAGCATCATTGAGAACTTGTGTAATATCTTTTTCGATTTCATATTGTCGTGCATAGATTAAATTTGTTTCTTCTTGTTTTGTTGAAAGTTCATGTTCAGTTGAATTTATTTGATGAATCAATTGATCAAATTGACTATGAATACTTGACGAGCATTGTGATGATGAATTTGCACAAGTTGATAGACAACCTTCGCCACCACAGATTGAACATTGATTATTTTCAAGACCATGTGAACCACAGAGAATATCACTGACATTGCCCTGATGAACATATTTTTCATTGAGATCGAGAAATGTTTGCGTTAAATCTTTTAATTGTTCGTGTGTTTGTTGATTTTTTAAACGATATTGTTCATTATTTGACATAACAGTTTCATTTAAACGAACTAATCTCAATTGTTGTTGAGCACTGAGAGTCATCAAATGTTTCAATTGATTTTTATTATCGATTAGTTCTTGTTCGATTTTTTGTGCACTTATGCCAGCTGATTGTAAATCGGCGTGTTTAGCACGATTGAATTGTTGTTTATAGAAATCGATTAATTTATAAGTATCATTGATAACATTGATTATATACGAGAGATCTTCTTCGAAACGAAAACGTTTTGTTTGATTGAAAAATGCCGGTTGAAATTCATCGTTTAATAATGTTGTTAAACGATTAATACGATCGATAATTGTTTGATATTTATAACGATATGGTTCGAGTTCATTGGATGTATATTTAAGACCGAGAGAAATTTGTGCTTGATCAAGTAACGAATCGACTTGTTCGAAAAGTGAACCATTTGTTATCGATTCAAGTTGACGAATTTCAACTGAATTAAGACGATCAATCGATGATTGAACTTGACGTGTAACAATGTTGATAATCGAATCCCAATTAGTAAAACAAGCACCACATGTCGAACAATACGGTACAGCACCATATTTGGCACGTGCACAACGATCACATAATTGTCCAGTAACACCTGGTTTACATGTACATTGACCTGTTTGCGAATCACATTCAGAACTAACAGCACCGTCATTTGAACATTGACATGGTTGACATGAACTTGGATCACCATATGTACCTGGCGGACATTGATCACATCGAAGTCCACCACGATTTGGTTTACAACGACATTGACCAGTGAATTTATCGCATACAGATGATTCACTACCGTCAGGATCGCATTTACAGTCCGAACAATAACCACGACCTAAACCCCAATAACCATCGACACATTGCGAACAACGTCGACCGGTTTTTGTATCTTCAACATGTTCTTTACAAATACATGCACCTGTTCGACTATTACAAATTTGATCAGGTACACCACCGATACCACAATCACATGAAACACATTTATCTGGTCCAAATGCATCGCCATAGAAACCTGCTCGACATGTTTCACAATTAGGACCACCCGTATTATATAAACATTTCAAACATAAACCCGTACGACGATCACATGATTCAGGATCATCGACATTGATATTATTATTACATGAACATGGTTTACATTGACCATTGGGTTCGGCTGGTGAGCCATAATAGGAAACAGCACATTGAGAACATCTCGGTCCTGTATAACCTGGACGACAACGGCAAACAACTTGTTGTGTATATGGATCATGAACACACGATTCACCAAATTGTTGACTTGAACCAGGTCCTCCTATCGATTGATCAAATCAAATCAAAATCCATTTCTCTTTCGTTTTCTATTCGATTTACCTGGACACATGCATGGTTTACAGACTTGTGTCGAACCTAATCGTGCATCTCCATAATATCCATCAGCACATTTTTCACAATGATCACCCGATGTCGAATCTCGACAATTAATACAAACGCCTGTCTCCGGATTACAAGTATCCGTATGACCATTACATTCACATCGTTGACACGATGGAAAATTCCAAAAACCCGGCGAACATTGACTACAATCTCGACCGAAAACATTCGGCCGACAAAAACAAGCACCCGTACCCACATCACAAAGATTATTTAACGCGCCCATATTGTGACAATTACATTTTGTACAACCTTCAGGCGAGAATTGATACGAACCAGGTACACATAGATTACATTTTGCACCCATAACAAACGGTTTGCATAAACATTGACCACCAATGGGGTCACATTGTGTACTCATCGAACCAGTTGGATCACAATCACATGCTAAACAAAAGTTTTTCATTGTTTTTTTTCTTCGTTTTGGTGATGAAAGATTGAACTCACGTAGCGTTCGTCCGATAGTTAAAGCACTTAGACCACAGATTATTTTTTGACAAGCTTCAGGTAATTCAACTGGTTGTGTGATAGTTAATGATAGTTCTTTACATCGTTGAGTTTCGTAGGTATTGAGCATCAATGGATGTTCATCGAACATTTCCATTTTTTCAATCACTGGAACGAAAACAATCTAAAACATAGAGTTTTTTTTTCGTTTCGTTTAGATAAAAACAAATCTTTTGTTTCGTCTACCGAATCAATGCTAATCACAGGATCACGTGGATTTTCTCCATGACCGTATTTTTTCAAATGCAATTGCAATTTATAATGTTCATTCGAATTTAAACATAATGGTTTTGGTAATTCAGAAAATGTTTTATCTTGAAAAGAAGAGAAAAAAAAGCCAAAAATAATGATTTCAAATCTTCTTTTCTCTTTATCATACTCGCTGGTAATTTGAATGTTTGTTCTTGTTCATATGTTTGATTTCCACATAAAGTTACATTCGGTTGAGTTCGATTTTGTGAGATAACAATAACTTTAACTTCTTCCCATGTTTCTGGCTGCAGAAAGAAACAACAACGAAAATCTTTTCAATAACAAAATCAACTACGACTTACAGCAGGCATATAACGAATGAATAGATTATAGAGTCCAGCATAAGCCATATGATAAACATCGAATTCCATTTTACCACCTTCATAAATTCGAACAATACTTGTACCCGTCCAAGAACGTTGTTCATTTGGATTATCATATGTAAATACAATTGCTTTCTACGAAAATAAAAATAACTCGTTAAACTGTTGTCGAAAAACAAAACAGCATACTTTTTCTTCGACTCGAGCTAATTCAGCTTCGTACGTAAAGAATTTCAAGCCAGCACAATAAGTACCCGGCGCTGGTGTATCACATTGTCGGCCAGTCATACCTTCTCGACAGGGACATTGTCCTGTATTGATATCACATTGAAGAGAATAGGAACCACCTGGATGACATGAACATGATCGACAACCATCTGGAGAATTTTCATGTAAACCATAATGATTTTCCTTGAAGAAAAAAAAAACAGTTTTTTTGTTTTTCTTTGAAATGAAATTCGATTAATCTACTTTGCATTGATCACAACGTTGTCCAACAACATTTGGTTTACATTGACACATGCCCGTTGTTGCATCACATTGTTTATCAATAATACCATACGGATGACAATCACAAGCTAAATTCAAATACAAATTCAACGAAAATTCATTTCTGAAAATCGAAAATCTACCTTGACATCCTTGTGGATTGTTATAATCGAGATTATAGTAGCCAACTTTACATTTATCACAACGTTGTCCTTCAACAAATTCTTTACAAATACATTGACCAGCATGAAGACCCAAACGTGCATCATCATATTGAACACAACTGCCTTTATTTCTCGTTCCATCAATATCACAATTGCAAGCTGAAACAATTCAATTTGTCTTTTCGGCTTTTCGCTTTTCAGTTCAATTTGACTTACGTTTACAAACTTGTGGATCAGTAATAGGCAAAGAATTATCTTTGTAGAAAAGATCTTTACAAAATTCACATCGTGGTCCAATTGTATTATGTTCACAATCTTCACAAACACCACCCGATGTGTAATTTGTTTGAGCATATCGAACAGGATCAAATCGACATCGTTTAGCATGACCATGACATTCACATAAACGACATGGATTTGGTTGACCAATACGAGCTGGACGCCATTGACGATCATTGTACAAATCTGCACAACGTTCACAATTTAAACCTTCAGTATTATGCGTGCAATTGCATCGACCGTAGACCTTTAATTCAATAGAAAATCAATGAGTGAAAAACAACAACATTGAATCAACGAAGGATTTACTTTGCCTGGTGTTGTTATATTGCTTTTGAATTCTTCTTCGGATGGTATACATCGTTTTGCATGACCATAACATGAACATGAACCACGAACAACCATTTCGTAGAGAGCATAGTAATATTTCGGTGTTGTTTCTTGGTTTGTATCGAGATAATTATCACCAAGTGTATGTAATTTAGTAAAATTAATACGTAGATTTGTTATTTTAATTAAATCTTGAATAATTGGTGAATATGGATCACGATTACCGATGGTATTCGGTGTTAATACACGAAAAACAACCTAAACACGAACAAAAAAAGGTTTATCAAACGAATGAATACAATTGAATTTCGAACCTCTCCACCAGTCGATGGTGTTTCATCCGAATATCGTCCTTCACAATACGGATAATCTGCTGATGGTACTGTTGGTACATAGGGAAATTGTGTTGCACATGACGCCGCAAAATATGCGTAAACTTTCCATGTTTTTCCGAAATCTGCACTTTTTTCAATGATCATACCTTTGGGACGAAAGGTTCGAAATTTCATAATCAAATGTGTAAAAACAAATTCAGCTTCTAAATTCAATTGAATGGTTACATTATCTCGATCGTTTTCTGCTTGCCACCAAGCTTGCGTATGTTTATTAAGATCTCCGGGTGTTCGTGCAACAATTTGATCAATCGTATGCGATTTATTGGCAACTTTAACATCACAAACATCGCAGCTTACGTTTTTCAAATTGCCAATGAAACAATAACGTTCAGGACGACGAAGACCACATGTCGAACTAGCATAGAGATTATTTGCTCGACCGATGAGAAGATCTCCTGTAGCTGGATAACATCCACCATGATCACAATCGGGTGTTGATGAACTAGCGCCGTTGTACGGACGACGAGTTGATGTAGTCGGTGGACGACGAGCTCGAAAACCGTTGCCATTTGAATTCGATGCAGATGTAACAACATCAAGTTGACTGTGAACAGAAACTAAATGAACAGAAGATTTTTTTGAAAATCAACATCGATTCGAATAAAAATGTTTTTACCGATGAGAAGAAAATTGACTAAGAAATACCATTGCCAATTTCGCCTACACACCACCGGACCAATGTACATTTTTCTCATTGTTGAAATGGATATGAAATCGTTAATATTACGCTCTCGTATGTGAACACAAACGTCTGTTCGATTCACGTCTATGAATGAATGGTTATCTTGCACACAAATACAAAAAAGTGTTCAATCTCGTCGCGGGTCAAAAGCAATTCTTTTTCTTTTTCGTCGTTCGTTTCTTTGTGTTCACTAAACCACTCTACAACCTACTACTCGAACAGCCCGTTCTTATTCGATACGATATTGTTCATCTATGTATTTGTATATACGTGCATATCAGCTTCGAACAGTCGTTGGACTATTCTCGCATCATCGACGACGATGGGCAATGGCGAGAGAACGCAAGACCATGTCTTATATAACCATACACCACATATCAAAAGAATAAAAACGAACAGAATTCAACGTTCAATCTCTACTCATATTTCGATAAAGCGGTCAGCAAAGAATAAAATGGACATCCTTTTTGATAAAACACCATTTGCATATCGAGTTCAGAAAAGAACGTTGATCATTACACATTGTCTCACGTTATGACCTCGTGTGTTTAATTACCTTGATCTTTAATCGCAACCTTTTGTCTGAACATTCTTCCTACGTCTATAAAGTCACTTTTTCTTGATTTAAACGAAAACGATTGCATTAGCAACTGTTTGCACATCAACTTTACTATCATCGTTTTGTATTTTGTTGTTCCTTTGTAAATTAATATACTGTAATATATCTTCTTCTTTCTCTCGATCACTCTCTTTGTCTCTCTCTCTCTCTCTTTGTGATCTGTCTACAAACGAGAAAGAAGAAGAAGAAAAAAAAGAGCACATACGCGAAGCATTGAGCAACATTCATTGTTGTATAACTCAGACAAACATAACTCATCTTCTGCATACATCGATCTACACATTTGATTGCGGCTGATCCAAATGTAAGTTCAATGCGAATAGAAAATAACAAATATGCTCGCTTCTTTGTTTTGTGTTTGTTAGTATGTCGAAAAAAAGTACAACACAAGTTGAACAAGCAACAACTCATAATGTCACAGGTTATCTCGATCGTGGCCAAACGTCATTTAATCGATATGCAACAAAGAAAACATTGGCTAACAGTAGTTTTGAAATCGCATTGATCGTTACCAATGCTGTTCAATTGAAAACTCTTCTTGGCAATTCTGTTCATCATGATACACTCTGGTTTGTTAGTATGACACTTGTTTGCATTTCATTACTTATTCAAGTTATCAATGGTTGCCTTTTGGTTCTATTAGGCAAAGGAAATATCGGCGAAGAACGACGACAACATCGTTTAATCTCGTTAAATGATTTGTCACTTGTACTTTCCGTTCTTTTAGCTATTGTCAACATTGTACTCAATGTTATTGTCGTTGTTGAACCGCAAATTTTAGTACCATCTATTAACGGCACGAAATATCATTGAGAGAATTTCTTTTAATCCTATTTAAACTTTTTCTTGTTTATCTTTTATTGAGAATATTTTAAAAAAAGCAACTAATAAAAACAAACAGAAAAATGAAAAGTTAGTCACATCGTCCGTCTTTAGGTCCGTCTCTCCATCGTTCTAAAACTTGTCGACAATCGAACTCAGGTTTTCCTAATTTTTGATTGACTAAATTATGTTGTTGACACATCCAATTCGAAATACCTAAACGACTCGAAACATCCGGCGGAGATTTCTTAATTTCATCTTGAAAATCTGCTCGACATTCCGGACAAGGAAATAATCTTGAAAATGATTGAATAAATTCTTTCATTGTCTGTTTATCTTCGTCTTTCGGTTGAACCGGATAATATGCAGCCATTGTATGAAGTAATGACCATGATGCACGTCCTAAATCATCACGCATCAAAGGACATTCAGCATTTATGGAGATTTGTTGTTCGAAAACTGGTTTTTGTTGTTCAGTATTCGTTGTTGTTGGACCGTGTCTCAGCCAATCTTTGAAATCAACACAAGCTTTACAAGGTTTTTCACCGTGATCTTCATCGATTGATGAAACTCGTGTATGTTCGTCATTTTCATCGGAGTTCTTCGCTCCACGTGGACGTCGTTCATAACCTCCACTGTCTTGAGTATTGGAATTAACAAATTTTTGAAACATTTTACAAGAAAAAATCTGAAAACAATCTTTCGATCTTAGTTAGTTATCTTTCAGAATAATTTTTATTTATAAGAACAGAAGAAAAAAAACGAAAAGAGAATTAGAATTTTTGTTTAACAATCGGTTGTTCGTTTTGATTGATTCGTGTTCTATTTTGTCGATGTAATTTTCTCACGAAATTTTCTCTTAAACGTTTTTTACTTTCCAAATTATTTTCTCGTATAAAAACAAGCTAAAACAAAAACCAAAATCAATCAATCAATCATTAGATTTTCTTTTACCTGTTTTTCAGCTAAACCTTCATGTCGTAATTTATAAACAACAATCGAAAAAGTGATAAATAAGAAATAACTAAAACCCGGCGATGAAACAAAGTTTATCACCGATATTACAAGAACTGATGTTTGATAATTATCAACGAATTTCGTTACGATTTCATACGAAACATTCAATTGACGAAATGGTCCACAATCGACACTCGGTTGTAATTGAGTCGTAAAAACAACAAACGAAGTCACACTGATTATCAAGAGAAGATAACCGAATAAATAGTTTAAGAATTTCAAACGATGAGCATTCCAAATTAAAACTCGTTTATAGGAATCGAAGTTTCGAGATCGAATAAAAAGATACAATCGATGAGAAACATAAGAGAATAGTAAATTAATTAGAATCATTACTGATAATAGTGGAGTAAAATAAATGGCTAACCAAATTAGAAATTGACTGTAGAGTAAAACTGATGGAGTTATTTGAACATGAATATTGATTCCATCGAAATCACGATTTTTCTTTGCGAGAAACAAATCAAATAAAAGACCGAATACAATTGGGAAGATTAACGATGCAAATAGATCTAATTTCAAATTTCAATATCTATGTTTGTTTTCTATTTATGAATAAAGAAGAAAAATTACCGGCTAATAATAGTACATAAATCAATTGCCCGTAGACTGTTTCGTAACACGAAGGTGAATTAATAAAGAAAAAGATCGTAAATGATAAAACTGTGCAAATATTGACTAAAATACATCTGAAAGAAGATTTTCTTGTTGTTGTTGTTTTTTTATTAAAAAAGAGATTTCAACCGACCGAAAGCCGACTGCATCTAATCGATAGGATAAATACTTATAACTTTCAATTTGTGTTAGAATAACAATGCCATACGGCATTAAACGATTGATTAGAGCTACAAATATAATCGATCCGTATCGATCGACGAACGGAGTTTCACTATAATGATTTAAAACCAACCAATTGATACCACCTTTTGCAAAAAAAAAGAGAAAACAATTCGTCAAACTAGAAATTCAAAGATTTTACCTAAAATAATCGCTAAAATAACGTAGAATAAATGGGTAATTATGATTTTGAGTTTATAAGACCAAGTTTTAAATTGAAATGATTGATTCTGTTTGAAACGTTCGTCATTACCGATTAGATCGAGAAATTGTCGTTGAAATACTTTGGTGTATTTCGATTTCTCACTGTCCGAACGAATTGTGAAATTCAATCGGCCAAATGTACACATAAAACCAATGCCGAGTTTGCTGTTTAAAATTGAATTCAACACTTTCTGTTTGTATGTCGATGCAAAACGAACAGTTAAATAGATAAACCAAAGGAAAAAATAGAAATATGTTGTGAGGAAATAAATCAACGGTAGATTATAGGAATTCTTGAGGATTTCATTGGAATAGGAACCTTGGAAAAATATTGATTCAGCAAGAAAATCTTTGGTTGTAAAGAGCGATGAAATGGAAAATGATTTCGAAGAAAACGATGATGATGAGAGAAATTGATGAGGAAGAATGATTAACGCAATCCAAACGATTAATGTTAACAAATTAAATAGAAAAAAACCGTATTGTAATTGAAGAATCGATGAAACAGCTGAACCATATTGCCGTTCGATGGACGCTGTTTGAAGATTAAATTTACGAAAGCTAGTTTTTTGTTTGATTTTCGATGTTGGATTGAAAACGAATTTAGCCAAATTATTAAATCGATCTTCTGTATTCGATTGACATTTGGAAATACATTGAAGAAGTTTACGTTTGTAAACAAATGGCCAATCGAGTTTCAAACGAATATATTCAATGATTTTCGAATAATCTTCTTCATATTCTTTTATTAAAACTTCACTTATATACCGATAAATTGCTACAAGATGAAAACAAAAACAAAAAATCTAATCAGTCATGACCTTTTGTTTGTCTTACCGTCTGCATTATCTACTTTTGTATCTAAGAAAATTCGATAACGTTTGGTAATGTTTTGTAAATTTCCTTCATGACGTATTGCTTCAGTTCGTTCGACATCCATTTGACAAAAGAAAAATGCTCACTCACACACACTCTCGCTCTTCTTTGAAACAGAAAAAAAAAGAGTATTTATCGAACGAATGACTGTCTGTCAGATTAATTCTCCTTTCGCTGAATATTTCACATGACGAGATAAGGAAGAAAAAGTTAACAAATGATTATGATCAAGTACTGACTCGTTTTCCAGTTCTTTTTTTTATAGAGCAACACAACAAAAAACAAGAATTTATAACGATTTAAACCAAATATTTGTTTTTTTTCTTCTTCTCATTCAACAACACAAACACCACCGATTGCTTCTAATTTTGCTTTGATTATTTCAGCATCGGATTTACTGAGATTCTCACAGAGAACTCGTGGAACGGATTCGACTAGTTTCTTTGCCTTAAATCGAAGAAAAAAAACAAAATTCTTTCAACAACATAATTCAATAAATCGAACTTGAATCAGATTGATATTTTCTACAACATCTTTGACTTGTTTGATCATAGGAAGTTTCTTTGTTTCATCGAATTTTATCAAACGAACTTTGAAAATTAATTCAGCATTTAGTCGAGCATTTTCTTCATATTCATTTTCTTCTTCTTTTTTCTACATTGAGCAAAGAGAATTATAAAAGAAAAAGACATTATTTGTTCACCTTCAGCAGATCATTTAAATCCAAGATTTCAACTAATGATAATTTACTTATTTCATCAACGATTCGATGAACTTGATCGGAATAAATTTTAGTCGTTTCAGATTTTGAAGATGATGAAATGTCATTTGAATTGAAAGTTTCCTGTAATTTTGTTGCAGTAATCGATCGAACTTTAGTTAAAGACAAAAAACGATTCAATATCAATGATGATCTTGAACTTTGAATTGAACGAAATACCAAACACGATTGCATTCTATTCTAATATTTCACTGATTTGCGAAGAAATGAATAAAGAAAGGACACAAACTATTATTTACTGGTTAGTAAAGGAGCCAATAATAAATCTCTCCGAAATTCTCGAAATTATTTTTTATTTCAACTGATGTGAAGTTCAGTATAATTCTTGAAATATTCATTGAAAACTCGATGTAAAATCCAAACAATCAAGACAGTAAAGTTGTTGTTTGTAATCTCTTTGTTAAATATCCACACACATATATATTACACGTCTCTATTAGTTATTTTTCTTTCATTATTATTTTAAAAAAGTGTTGCTCTGGCAAATCAATATTTCTATCGACTCGCACGTTTTCGTCATTGCAACATGTATTTGATCGAAAAAGATCATTACCTCTTGGTAAGTTGTAATAAGCAACTTTCCTCGGCGACAGCGAGCGCACGATATTTCATACGTCTCTACGTCTAATCTATTTCGTTTCATTCTTACGGGAACGCGATGTGTATAGACATGTGAGATGGCGTTCTCTAAATATCATCGAGATAAATTGCTTATTACAACTTACCAAGAGGTAATGATCTTTTTCGATCAAATACATGTTGCAATGACGAAAACGAGCGGACTGGTAGCAATACTAGTCTGCCAGAGCAACACTTTTCAATAATCAAAGAAAAAAACTTCCTATTCACGATGCTCCACTGTTTAGAGATATCGAGAATTTGTTCGTCATTTTAATATTTTCTAAACATACACAATATCAATGATTTTGAAAAGGAAATATTAGGAAAGATATATACTTGTATGGATGAATACAAAAACGAATGAAACTAGAACTCATCTCAATATCGACCAGAATTGATTGACTTTGTATGAAAATGACACTTTGATGTACTACAATTAAGACGTGAAGCAATCTATCGCTATGCACAGTTATGATCGAGAGTAAGATATTTAATTGTTGTTCGCATATCGTCGAACAAAGATCTACCCGATGAATTGTTTAGATCAAACTATTACTTTTCTTTTAAAATTAGATTTCCTAAATGACAATTATTAGTTATTACTAGTCGAGATTGAGAATATTGATTGACTTTTTGTGGATATTCTTGTCTCAGATGTTAAACAACAACGATATGATATCAATTCAATCGATCTCTATACTTCATCAGTGTCGTCGAATCAAATCAACTAATTTCGTTATGCATAATTACATCTTCGTTTGTTCTTTTTACTCATGAATATTATTCTTCCATTTCTCATTTCTTTTGCTCAAAATGCCAAATGCAAAAACGATGTTCGTCGGATATTGACCAATGCTAGGACACCGTTTGTGTTTTATCAAACCGAGTATCTCTTATCATTGTGACTGATAACACTCACATTTCATCATCTCTCCTACCAAACATGCGCCTTTCAACAGTTCTTTACCATTAGAAAATAAATTACGTTCTACATTTCAGCAAAAAAATATTTCTATTCCTCTAATTTCGAAACATTGAACTCTAGAAGCTCCATGCAACTCACCTATTACATCACTTTTAATAGTCACCGAACTCCGTAAAATTTAAATATCAGATTATTATAACAATTACATAGAACCAAACTCAGTTAAAACTATCAAAACATTTACGTTATTCAACTGAGTCCATAACTTCATCTTTAAGAAAAAAACTCCACGAAGTTATCTACTGAAATAATAGCATTAAAACAACGTAAACATCTCAAACCGATGTATAGGGATTTCAAAGCTTCAAATTTCATAAAGTTTAATCAAATTTTATAATACTCATATTTTCGCTTTTATCATGTCAACATTCTTTCAGATCAAAACTACACAAAATCCACATCGCACAATAATGTCTACATCATTACATACGTTACCAGTGGACATAGTCTACCGAATATTCGACCATTTAAGTGACAAAAGTTTATTTATCTCTGCTAGCAGCATTTGTCAACGACTAAACGCAATCCGAAATTCATACCACAGATTTCGAGTAAGTGCACAATACTATTAATTTAGAACACTCGATCCAGGCACTCAACTCTCATGAATTATGCTCTATCCATGCATTCACATCAGCAACTAACTCTAAACACAACTTTCTTACAGATAACCTTCATTTCTCCATAGACACTTACGCAACTCAACATTTCTGATAACTCTATCAAAGATGAAGGTGCTCGACATCTTGCTCAAGCATTAAAGCAGAACACAGTAACTTTATAGCTACCCATTCATTCATATCAGACATCACTACTCGATCTCTCCATAGACACTTACGCAACTCAACATTTCTGATAACTCTATCGAAGCTGAAGGTGCTCGATATCTTGCTCAAGCATTAAAGCAGAACAGAGTAAATTTATAGCTACTCTTTCGTTTATACCAGACGTCACTACTCGATCTTTCCATAGACACTTAC
>ERZ778027.1354-NODE-1354-length-42200-cov-11.423016_pt1 | contig 42200 bp, 42 predicted proteins | sample MGYA00375757_ERZ778027 | MGnify/ENA primary metagenome ERZ778027 (study PRJEB29350, sample SAMN05389817) | bioreactor metagenome | isolation source: Ammonium sulfate bioreactor | place: South Africa: University of Cape Town | collected 2014-02-18 ...
TTAAGTTTGACTTATCATTTTCGAAAATATGGACTTCGTTTGTAGGTGTTCCAGTTACTAAACCCGAAGAAGTCAAAGGTTTATTAGCATTAGGCGGTCCTGAAGAATCTTCAGGTTATAAAGGTTATGGTCTATCGATGATGGTTGAAATACTTTGTGGAATTTTATCAGGTATCTTTCAACATAGAACTTTCATGTCGTTGAAACATGTGTTTAGGCAGTCATTTTGGTCCATGGATCCGTTCATGGAAAACTGGCACAACAGAAGCCAATCTTGGTCAATGTTTTATAGCTATTGATCCGGATGCATTCGAAAATGATTTCGAAGAACGTCTACAAAAATTAATTAACTATTGTCGAACACTACCACCATCAGGTTAGTTTTAGAGAGAGAAAGAGAAAAAAATTGATTCAATTTCGTTTATTTTCAGAATCGGGTAAACCAGTTTTAATTGCTGGCGATCCTGAACGTGCACACATGGCTGAATGCGAACGACTTGGTGGTATACCTTATCCTCAAGCTCAAATCGATTTTATTCATGATCTAGCACGTTCATTGAAAATCGAAGTACCTAATATTCTCTAACAAAAAAAAAAGAAAAGAAAACAGTCTGTCTTCCGACCAGTGTTTTGTTTTTCTAAAAAAATTAGTAAATTAGTTTGTGATTCTTTTCTTATAATAAAACAAGCAAATCAAAAACATGCAAATATGAATACTTCTAATTCTATGTAGATATATATATATATATAATAAAAGATCATTAGAGTATGTCATCTCGTCGTCAATACATAGAACCCAAACATTATTCTGTTCATTTAACAACTGATTTGGATTCGGTACAATTTTGTGGTTCAGTACAAATCGATTTCGAAATTAAACAAATCGATCAAACATACATTAAACTCGATCTTTTACATTTAAATATTGATTTATCCAAAGTTACACTCGAAATACGTTCATCATCGACGAAACTCGATTGTCAATTTGAAATCAATGATTTTCTCGAAATCTATCTTCTTCATAATCAAACATTTCATCTCAATACAACCTATCAAATTAATATTCAATCATTTTCCGGTTATATTTCAACTGACAATCAAATCGGTTTCTACCGTTCAACAGTCGATATTATATCCTACAATCAATCGAATACAAATGATGTATCTATCGTCAAAAAACACTATGGAATAACGCAAATGTCACCAACACATTGCCGTCGTGTATTTCCTTGTTTCGATGATCCATCATTTCGTGCAACATTTGACTTAATTCTCGATATTCCAAAACATATGCACGCATTATCGAATATGCCGCATGTATCCAAACAAGAACATTTATTAAATAATCAAACAAAACGAATCTATTTTCAACGGACACCATCGATGCCGACATTTCTCTTTTGTTTTGTTATTGGAGAATTCGATTCAGTTCAATGTGAACCTGTACAACGATTGAAATCCAATTCGAAGTTTGTTTTCTACAACGAGCAGAATGAATTCAATTCGTATGTTTATTTCAGTTTGTCGCCTATTGAACTAACAGCTTACACATTGCCGGGCAGAAAACATGAGGCAACATTTGCATTGAATTGTGCTCGAAAAGCTCTACATTTCTATGCTGATCTATTTCAAATTGAATATCCAATGGCAAAATTAGATCTCGTTGCTGTATCAGATTTATTTTATCCAGCTATGGAAAATTGGGCGTTGATTTTATTTAAAGTTCGATTTGATCTCAATCATGTTATTTGTTGTTCGAAATATGTTTGATTTAGGAAGAAGAAATGTTGATCAATGAAGATCATGCTGTTAGTGTTCAATATCGAAATGTTTGCCAGTCGGTTACACATGAAATAGCTCATCAATGGTTCGGCAATTTAGTTAGTATTAACTGGTGGAATGATGTTTATGTTATCGAAGGTAATTTGATTGTTTTTCAAAAGGAAAAATTCATGTTTGCGATTTTTTTGTTCAGGTTTTGCTAAATGGTTCGAATATTTAGCAACTGATCATATTGTACCCGAATATAATGTTTTCTCGGAATTTTTTTCTACACAATTTATTCGTTATTTTGATTATTGTATAAATATTCTTCATAACGAAGCCGATGAGATCGATGAAAAAGATTTTTCATTCGAGGGTTTTATTTATTCGAAAGGTTCATGTTTAATGCGTATGCTACATTTATATCTTGGTCACGAACAATTTCTTCAAGCTGTACAATTATTTCTCACACGTTACGCTTATAAAACAGCAACGGCAATGGATTTTTGGATGTGTGTTCAAGAAATCACTCAAATGCCAATTAGTAATTCTAAAAAAACAATGATTTTATTTTTAATATTTTTTTTTTGTTCGTTCGTTTGTAGAAGAATTAATACATAGTTGGTGTACGAAAAAAAGCTATCCAGTTGTTCAAGTTAAAATGCTTGAATACGATGAAATGAATCAAAATTCCAAATTAGAATTAACTCAAATGAGTTTCTGTCATGGACATGATCGAACTGATTCGTCATTGAAAAAATCTATATCTTGTCATTGTATAAAAACCGATGAATTGCTCAATGAAAATGAAAATGAACGAAGACAAATATCAAAATCAACGACAAATATCGATGAAAATTGGATTATTCCAATAACCATTCTTAATAATCAATCGGAAGTAATAACAAAAAAATTTCTTATGAAAAATAAACACGAAATTCTTGAAATCAATCGAAATCTTCCGATTAAAAACGATGAACAAATCGAACCGAAAACGAAAAAATCTCGAATCAAATCCAATTGGTTTAAATTAAATATTTGTTCAGGCGGACCATATCGTGTTCTCTATTCATCAGAATTATTAGATGAATTAATTCAAGCCATACATAATCAAGAATTGAATGTTTTCGATCGATTTAATCTCGAAAATGACATGTATGCATTAGCTATGGGTAGTTTTACGTCCTTAGTTGATTATCTACGTTTATTATTAAATGCTTATATGAATGAAATTGATGATGAACTTATTTGGAAAGATATTGAAAGTAATTTAATACGAATAGGCACTCTATTCGAATATGATAAACAATTGTATGATTATTATCGAAGATTTATTTTATATTTTCATCGAAATCTTTTTCAATGTATTGGTTTATGTGCACAACCGAATGAATCAGTTGCACGTGGACGTTTACGATGTTTTCTTTTAGTTATCTTAGGTACAATCGGTTATGATCCATCAATCATATCCTATGCACGTGAACAAATAGACATTTATTTGTCTGATACATCGATTACTGTTCTCTGGCCAATCTGTGCTATTGTAGCACATCATGCAACTGAGGGTGATTTAACTAATTTATTTCAATTATGGGAAAAACGTTCTCGTCGTGACGATCGTCTACGTTGTGCATACGGTCTATCCTATGTACAAAATCCGGTGTATATCGAACGTGTTTTAGATTTATTTTCTTTGACAAATAATTCTCCGACAAGTCAACAACAAACAATACGTTTAAATGAACGTATCGAATGTTACAAAGGTTTTTGTTTAACAAAACAAGGTCGAGAATTCTATCAACGTTATATTGAAATCAATTGGTTGAATCTACGACGAATTTATACCGATGAATATCTTGAAACATTAGTCCGTGAAACATTCGGATATTTTTCAACAAATGATGAAGCTGAACGCTTAGAAAATTTCTTTCATTCATACGAAACATTCGCACAAAAAACAACAATCCTATCCAAAGATTCGCCATCGACAACACCGTGTACACGTTTAACTGTACATTTATGTTTAGATGATCAAGAATTATCAACAATCAATAAGAATACATTACCATCGCCTATACTTCATCATCGATCGATTGTGCCCGATAAAGTCAAAGAAGTTGCATCGATTATTGCACATACAACACGAACACGTGCCGCTCTACTTGAACGTGATCGTGAACGATTAATGGAATTTTTTCAATCTCAAACATTTCCTTTGCCAACAACAACGAATAGTTCTAGTCAAATACGTTCAGTTAATATTAATCACGTATCCAATCTAATCTCAACTTGTTCGTCAACAAATGAAAATAAACGTAAACGACGACTCTCAAATTTAAATACAAATAATTCATCTCCACCTGTTCGCAATTTATTAGCATCTGATACGTCCGTTTAACAAGATAACAAACAAACAAACAAAGACAAATCTTGTTTTTCATTTCTCATTTTTTTTCTTCTTTCAGTGTTTATGTAATATGTTTACGTATATGTATGTACATGACAATTGTCACATAGGATCTCGTTGTTTATTCTTTTCCTATCCGTCTGTTCATTCGCGTTTTTTTTATTTCATTTTGGTGAATCGATGTGCTATATGATTCCTTATTATTATTATTATTTTTGTTTCTAAAGAAAACTAGAACGTCTATACCTATTCAACGAAGATATCAATCAAAGAAGAAACCGCGATTCTACGTAAATCTCTTTTGAAATGTTATCAATAAAAACAAACCTAAATACACGCAACTATTCGTTTTTTTTTCGATGATAAATTTCAAGTCTTTCATTCATTTTGCTTTGTCGTATTTTATCAAATGAAACATATACGTTTATATTTACCTCGATATGACAAATCTTACTCTGCATATTTACATACACTTATTTTTCGATTAAAAATAGCAAATCGTTAAAAAAATACATTTCGATATTGTTGTTGTTTCTCTTGTCATCTAAAAATAGGATCGATAGTAACTTGAAATAGAAATTCAAACTAAACTAACGATATGTCAATAAATAACTCCATAAAAAGGGAGAAACGAAAACGTCGTCTATCGCCTACAACGATCATACATTTCAATCGTATATAAATATAAAAACGATGTAAATAATTGCATTTTGTCAGAGTGCAGAATTTTTTTTTTAAATATCAAAAAAATGAATCATTTGATTGACATTTAAGAAACGGAGATGACGACAACGAAGAACTGTGTACAAATATTGATCATTACAAGAGATAAGACATTCATTCGATGGTAACCTTCATAGATGTAGAAATAATTCATCGGTATGTTTTTGTCTTGTTAAACAACAATGCATTATTTCGATTCGACTGAATGATGTGAGAAAAATATCTGTGAAATTATTTGCTTATTATCGTCAGTCAAAATACGCGAGAGAGTGGGAAAGGGAAAGAAAACCAAACCCCTTTCGTATTTTCTTCTTTTTCTTCTTCTTCTTGTTTTCTTGCGATATAGACCGTACGTCCTTTTCTGTCAAACATGATCCGAGAAGAAACTATCTCACTGGTAGATATTAAAAATAGTTTTTCTTCTTTTTCCTCGGATGTTCCGATCGGTTAGACTTATATTTTGTCGATTTAGATAAAAATATGCATGTATACTTTTGAAATCATTCGTTAAACAACGTCAAAGCTCATCATGAGACGCCATTCGATAGATCCTGAGAATATCAAGAAACAGATCATGTCGATATTTTCGACATCGTCACGGAAACGACAAAATGCAAATAACAATCCTCTTCATTCGAATGACCATCGCCGTACACGACGTTTTAGTGTGCCAGACAGAAAATACATCAATTCTCCTGAACTTCATACGATTGACGAGGTTAGTGACAAGAAACACGTGTTTTGCTTATAAACATATTCGATTTTTGCTGCTTATATGTTGCTAACGCTGCATGAAATGAAACATTGTCGATTTCTTTTTGAAATTAAAGGAGAAAAACAAAAACTATCCGATCGAAATTCAATATTTTTTTATTGAATTTTCGATGGACAAATAATAATTATAATAATTATTGACATATAAGTAAGAAAAAAAAACGAGAAAGTAATGGTAATTGGATAAGATCTGTGTGTTGATTGTTGTTGTTTTACAGAAGCGAAGGAGAGAAAATAAAGAAAAGTGTTAAAGACAAGTTTCTTCTTCTACTTGCCGAACATGTGTGTATGAAAAAAAAATCTAGTATATTTTTTATTGACAAATTATCGTTTGGTTTCTGGTTACTTTGAAATAAATGAGAATATATTAAATTCTCATTTCGGTCAAAAATAGTTCGTGATCTATTTTTGAGCTAATTTGATTTACTGTCTATAACCGATATTCTTCGAAGAGAAAGAAAAAACCAGCGATGCCTATTCAGAGAGAAGAAGAGAAAAAAAAATCTATTGAATATACAGCATTGCGAAATGAAATAAACATCAACGATGCATCACTATACCTACTGACATTACTGCCATAATTTATTCTATATATATTTTTTTCATGGTTGCATTCTTTTTTTTTTCTCTCCGAGTTTTTTTCTTCTCTCTCTCTTCTTTCTCAGATAAAAAATAACGATAATATAGAAGACAGTGACGCCAGTAGGCATATTTTCTTGCTCTCTCTCTCCCTCTCTAAGTGACAAAAGAGTGTAGTCGTAGTATTCTGATGTAAAGAGAAGAAAAATAGAGAGAGAGAGAGAAAAGTGTGCTTGAGAGGGAAGCAAAAAAATCGAGAGAAAATTTACAATTTCTGCTTTTTTCAACCGAATACTTTCAACGTGACTTAAGCTCTGTTTGTCTATCCATCTTTATCTGCCGTTTTATCTTGGAAGAAAAAAAGAAAGAACTCGAGATATTAACGTCTAGTAAAACAGAAAACTTCCGGATTTATCAACAGTTAACTTTCAATTTTCATGACTTGTGATCGACGTCATACTTTATTTGCACCCGTAAATACTTTTAATTTTACAGCAAATGATCGATCTCGTCGTTATTCAACACCTGATAAACAGGATTTGGAAACGATTTATGAGGTAAAAACAAAACAAAGATTCTAGCTGTTCGTTTGTTTTTCTCTTCTTCTGCAAGAAAAACGAATCATTGGTTGAACGGACTATTATGATTACAATGAGTAACTAGGTTATTTTCTCATGACAATATCGTTCTTTCTAACAAAGGAAAATATTTGAATAGTTTCTTGACCGATATTCTAAAAAAAAATCAAAGAAATTAGAACTTTCCATACGAAAACCCATTCTTTTCATTAATTATATCCTTAGGAAAAAAAGTGTCCTTATAATTCTGATACTCGTGACTATTTATAATTTTCAGTTTGTTTTAATCCGTCGAATAGGATCTTCTCTTTTAGGCAGATGTTTGCAATCATTTGCTAATTATGACTCATTTCATTGAATTATATTCTCCATAAATTAAACGCATTACAATCGGAATAAACAAAACTATCGTTCTTTTTTAGTGTCACGATAATCGAAACAGAATAGTTTGTAAATTTTTCATCATCGATTTCCCTTTTTTTTCTTGTTAAATCGTACGATGTCTATGTTTTATTGAAGCTCGATAAGAAAAAAGGAAAAAAACATCGTACAAATTAAAATGGGTGGGCCCGAGTATTATTTTTTTTCGTTTTTCGAAAAAAAAACGAACAATCTAATATCAATTATCGATTTTTACATGCATATATGTATATGTGCATTTTTCCTTTTCATTGGATATTAATTAAGTGTAGGAGAAAGTAAAAGAAGAAAAGAAAAATAAATAAGAAATGACGTTTATTTTGCTTTAGACTTTAACGGCAAGTAGTGAATGCTTGTTCTCTCGCGTTCTCTCAGATTTTTTTCGGCTTTCTGCATGTGCGTGTTATTAGTCTCGGAATTTCTTCTCGAGAAAGTATTGACGTCAGAAAATTATAGATACGAATAAAATGCGATGAGTGACAATGACGATGTAGGTAAATAGCTCGTTTTCCGATTTGAATTAGAAATAATTCTTTGCATTTAAAGTTCAATATTGTTTTGATTTCCTCATTTTGTTGTGATTGAAAGGAGAAAATTATATTTTTTCAATTGTCTCGATTGTAAAAATCGAACTAGAAGATTTTTCGATTGCTCTATTCATTGTGCGTGTGTAGTTGAATCGATCATGAAAATGGATTTTTTTCAACGTCTTCTTGTGTTTTTGATAAATGACTTTCCGTCATAATTCTCTGTGAGTCATCGTATGTTCCTTCCTTTTTTTTTCTTCTCCTTGGTACTCCGTTTGCGTTCTTTGAGTTGTAGATGTTGTCATTCTTATAACTAAGCGTATGAGTAATAGTCAGAGTTTTTTGGGAATAAGTGAGATGTAAAAGACTTTTTTTATGCCGTTTCCAATATATATATGTAAGCGATAGAAGAATGAGACGATCCAATGAGTAAATCAACAAATTATATAGGACAGCACAAGAGCAAAAAAAAACGGGATGTATAAATAGATGTTTGACTGCGTATATATATTTAATGGCAGCGAAGAAGACGAAAGGAAAAAAACGATGCACTCAGATTTTTCTCTCATCACTCATATTTTATCCATCGTTCTTCAGTATAAAAATAGAATGATGTTTGAGAAGAGAGAACAAAAAAAGAAGAAGAAACAAACGTTGGATCCATTGATGAATAGATGCGTATGAATGAAAAAGAAAACTAAGAACAGCGAAAAAGATTCTGTTCACATTTAGTCAAAGAAGCCTATCTATTCTCAGTCTTTTTTTGTACTCAGAAGAGATAGCCGGATGAAAAATAATAAAACACGGAATATAGCTGCAAGGTTTCGTATTTCAACGTATATACACATGATCACATGCATGTTGACATGCTCTTTTCTATCCAGAAATCAGAAAGCATTCGACATCTTTGTCTCTCATGTGTGTTTTTTTTTGTTTCTTTTTTTTCCTTTCAGTCAGGATTTATTTTATTGAGAAAGAACGAAGAGAGAAATATAAAAAAAAGAAGAAAGAACGCGAAGAACAATAATCTCAAGACAATGTTGACCTTCACGTATATTTCCTCAATTGAACATTTGAGTTGGCTATGTGACAAAAAACGAGAGAAACTACGCCCATCATATATATATATATATACACACACATATCTCTATATATATATATATAGATCGAAATGTGCTTATAGTTTCGATTATACTCGGGTTCTTTTTCGTTTCATTCTTTCTGTTCATCCGTCCATGTTTATTTCGTGTTTACGCTTAAAAGCAAGAAGAGAAATTTCTATCCATGTATATACATACATATTTCTCTACGAGTGCGAGTGTCTAATGTTTTTTTTCTCTTCATTCGTTCGTTTCGAGAAAAAAAAGAAACGAAGAGAAAGTGTACATGAATGCGTCATAGACTTACTTCATCACCATCATCATCATCATTCATTCAGTCAGACATTTTTCTCGGTTTTTTTATTTCTTTTTCTATTCTCGCCGCATTCGTAGACGCGAGTATCGCAGGTACGGTACGATTTCTACATGCATGTATATATATATATAATTAAAATACACACACACACATATCTATAAAATATATTTTTTCTCTTTTTTTTTAAAGAAAGAAGAATAATTAATTCGAGTAGGAAATCTTTTTCCTAAAATTTTATTATTATTCGACATCTATATTTGCGTATAGACGTATAGAAAATAATAATAAAAAAAAGAATTATGACAACAAGTGACTATCCCACGCGAACAACAGTTTTACTCGATACGGTTCATGAGCATGATCACGAACATGAGCACGATCATGAACATGATGTAAATCATGAAAGTTATGTTCGACCAATGGTAAGTTTCTCATTGAAGAAGAAAAACAAAAGTTCCGAAAGAAGAAACTTTTTCTTGAGTTGATAAAACATAAAAATAACAAAAAAAAAACAGAGAACGAGAGAAAGAAAAACAAAAGCAACGTCTTTTTCTTTGAAAATATCCACCCATCCCCGAACATTTAGAATGAAAGCAATTTAACAAGTGGTATTGATCAAACCGATTTGGACCGATCGATATCGCCGAATAAATCGAATTCGGACGTTTCATCGAAACGATCACGTATTCAAGCCGTATTCTCATCACGTCCGAATGCCAACGACAAGAAAACAAACACACCTCTGGCAAATTCCGTCGGCGTACTTTCGAATTCAACGAATAACACATCGGGTCCAGGCGGCGGTGCCACCAATGGCAATAGTGATTTGTGCGAACATTCGAATGTTGTTGCAACATTATCTCAACATGCAAGTGCAGCTGCGCCCGTTGCTTCATTAGTTATACCGACGACGAATACGAAAGTTTCGCCAACATCATCGGCAAGTTCGTCAGCGAAAGAATTTTTCATTCGTCGTGTTCGTTCACGTTCGAAATCTGATACACAATCTGTGCCTGATAAATCACTTTTTTCTCGATTTTTTCCAAAAAAAACGAAGAAACCACTTTTGACAACAACAACAACAACGAAAATCATCGATACGAACACGAATCCAACGAAAAAACGAACCAATAATAATCACTATCTAACGACAAACTATTCGAATGCACTCGTCGATCAAGAAGATTTCGATGATGATATCGATGATCGAACGGTTTCAACTGGTTCTTTGTCAGATACAGATCAACAACATCATAAAGACGAGAGAATCATGCCTGGTACACGTAGTTCAACGGCAACGAGAAATCATAGTCGAACAAATAGCGGAAATAACAAATCATCAACTGCAGGTCCCAATGCTCTTGCATTGCCAACATCGGACTCGCAGTATTATGCATCGTTATCAGCAGCACCGAAAGGCTACTCGATTTCGTATCATAAACGTATGACGAATAGAAATGATGATCTACGAATACAAGCTGCACTAGGACGAATTCAACAACAGAATAAACAGGCGACGTCGAATGGATGCGGGGGAACGAGTCAATTAATGGTACGTCTTTCGGGGATCTACAGGGAGAAATTTTTCGTTTTGCTTTATGCTTGCTTATGAGCTTTTGATGAAATCTGAGAGAGATTTATATGGAACTAATGAAATTCGATTTTGATTTTAGGCACTTTTTCAAGATCCAAAACGAGCAGGTAGGATGAAAATGAAACGAAATTTTTTGTATCGATTGAAGTTGATTTTTTGTAGGAGCTCAAAGTCCGAATCATATGACGGGTTCACGTTTTACAAAAACTATCTCGGGCCAAACAATAATCTCACGAAATAGTTCTTCCGATCGTCCATCAATATACAATATTCGACCACTCGTATGTTCGATTTCATTTATTCACAAGTCAAAACTAAAATTCTTTTTCTAGTCAACTTCTCCAACTCCCGATACCGATGAAATCTTCAGTAAGTTTTTTTTAAAAAAATCTCTCGAAAAATCTAAATTTTTCTTTTTCACAGTCAGCGACGATGAACTCTACCCACATTTTATGAAAACTCATACATGTTATGATATTATGCCGAAAAGTTCGAAACTTGTTGTATTCGATACACAATTAGCCGTCAAAAAAGCATTCTATGCACTTGTTTATAACGGTGTTCGTGCTGCACCATTATGGGATACGAAACGACAGAGATTTACCGGCATGTTGACCATAACAGATTTTATTTTAATTCTGGAAAAATATTACAAAGAACCGAATGCGAAAATCGAAGAACTCGAAGAGCACAGAATCGAAACGTGGAGAGAAGTTTTAAAAGAATATGAAAAACCGTTATTATGTATAAAACCAACCGATAGGTTCGATAGTTTGTTGAAAATGAAACGAAATATCGAAATGATGATGATTTTAGTTTATTCGATGCTGTTCGAATTCTCCTGGAGAATCATGTTCATCGTCTGCCAATCATCGATCCAACGACAAATAATGTTGTTTTCATTTTAACACACAAACGAATTCTACGATATTTTTATTTATATGTAAATCGATTTCTTTTGTTTTCAAAAAAAAATCATTTCCATTCGTTTTTCGTTTAGATTTACGATTGGAATCAGCCAGCATATATGTCAAAAACATTAGAAGAACTTCAAGTTGGTACTTATGACAATATGCATATTGTAATTATTTAACACGATCTTAATATATATATATTCGAGTAAATTATGTTTTGTTTTAGATTAGTGAAGATACAACAATTATCGAAGCACTTAATATGTTTGTTAAATATCGTATATCAGCATTACCTGTTGTTGATAGTCAGAAGAAATTAGTTAATATTTATTCAAAATTTGATGTTATTGTAAGAAAATAAATATTAGCATATGAATTGGATTTTATTCTTGTGTTTTCCTTTAGGGTTTAGCAGCTGATAAAACATATACAAATTTAAATATGACAATAAACGAAGCATTATCGTACCGAAAAGAGCGTCTTGAAGATGTTGCTAAATGTTATAAGAATGAATCTTTAGCAACATGTATGGAACGTATTATTAAAGCTGAAGTACATCGTTTAGTTGTTGTTGATCAAGATGAACATGTTATTGGCGTACTTTCATTATCCGATCTACTTAATTATCTTGTTATTCGTCCAACTAAAATTGTACCTCCAACATCATCACCACCACCACCACCACCTTCACCACCTGTTTCAACAACAAATATACTTGTACCAACAATTAATGTGTCACATGCTGATGTATCAGTTCAAGAAGAAGAAGAAGAAGAAGAAGAAAACGAAAACAAGGAACAAAATAACGAAGAGAAAATCTAATTAATCTTCGACAAAAATCATTCATCTGGTGTTTGAGATCTACTATTTCGTTCGATCCTTTCGTTGTTCCTGTTTATTTGATAGTTTATTCAAGAATCTGTGCTTCTTTTTTTTGCTATATCTATAAATAATGTATGTTACTGTAATGTATTGAGGGTGAATTTCAATCATAATATTAAAAAAAAGGATGTATTCTTTTTTCTTTCTTCTTTTTTTGTATTTCTGTGCAAAAATATTTGAAGACACAAAATTTATTTGTTCATTGAATTGTCTTTCAGTCTTGTACAGCACATTTGTATTATTCATTTCACTTTCTATGTTTATAATAACCGTCAATGGGATAGAATCAACGACAACAAGAAAAAGATCTTGGAAACAAACGAATGTTTCTTCTTTCTTTTTTTTTCTCTTCTTTTGTCATTTCGAAATGCAACAAAATAATTTATTTGACTTTGAACAAATACTCTTTTCTTTTCTTTTCTTTTCTTCTTTTGTTGATTAATAGTAGAATTTTTTGATTTCAATGAAAATGATATTGAAAAAAATGTATTTCAAACTGTATAAAAATATTATTTATTATATCAATTTGCCTTTGTTTTTTTTTACTCGACAAAAGAAGACAATTTCATGATAATCGGAATATTTTTCAAAAAAAAAACATACGCAAAATTTATCCAGTAAAAGCAACTGGAACAAAGAGCACCAGGTCTTTCTATTTTCTTTGCAATTCTTTCGTCGAATAAATCATTTCAATAGAAAGAAATAAAACGCAAATTGAATTCTATTTCTTTTTAAAATAAATCGTAATGTTTTAAAACATGAATTCATTTAATTTTCTTTTCATTGACTTGTTTGATGGTAATAATAATAATAAAAATAATGTATTGACAACACTTTACAATATGCATCAGTAATTCTAATGAATTTGTTATAAATAACTGACACTAATTTATACGATTTTGTATGTGGGAGAGGGTGAAAGAAATGTCAGCGTTTGTCCTATTGCGATCATTTTATTCGAGAAAAAGATAGTCATGTTTCGATTTAGAAAAGAAACATTCCGCGCTTTTAAAGTTTCAAAAAGATTTTTATGATGTCCAAAAAATATTTCTGTTTAGTAACTTCAAAGTAATTAGATCTTGAAATGTCAGAATGTTGTTACATTTCGTCTAACATCAATAATGGACATAAATAAGTTGGTTTGTGATTGATTATTTGAATACAATATATTTCTGACATCAATTTTTAACTTATCGTGATTATTAGAATTAATGAAGTAGAAATGATTGATCTTTTTTCGTCGTTATGTCTCTTTTCTTTTTCTTTGTCATTTACACCTACGTTTCGAATGCGATCACTCATGTCTAAATGTATTATATAAAAGGAAACAATTGTGTCCCATAAAGTATCCATTAAATTTAGCAGAACTTTTTTTTTATTATTTTGAGGAAAAAAAAAACTTATTTATCTTCTTTTGTTTGAGAAATAAAAATTTTCCACATGACTTCGTATTTTATTACTTCTTTACTAATAGTTGACTATATATACTCATACATTCGATGAAATAGAAAACTATTTTCTGCGCCTCATAGACAGCGAGCGAGCGAGCGAGAGAGAGAGAGAGAGAGGCAAAAACTTACCTTTGAAGATCTTGTTTTATGTCTATTATAGTCTTGAACGTCAACTGTTCAGTTAAAGTAAGTTTCTTAATAGATTAATAATAAGTTTTGAAAAGCTTTTCTAATGTCGACATGAACATCGTGTGTTTGCTTTAATCTTTTGAAAAATCTTGAGGGTGTGTGCTTGTGAGATCAACAGAGCCCGGATCTAGCGTTATCATAAATTCTCATCGAAAAAGGAATACCTCAAATTCATCTGATCTTTTCAGTGCATTTTATTTCTTCTAATATCTGAGCTTGAGAACGACAGTCTAGCAAACGTCATATATTCAATTGTTTTCCTGTTCTGTTTAATAGACTAATCATAGACTTGTTCAATATCCGTTTGATGTTTTATTTTCTCATGATTTTTCAAAAATCATGCTAGATTTCACATTAATATGTATATATATATATATATACTAATAAATGTTGTTTCATACGTAGACGTTAGAAGTAGCAAATTAAACATACTAGCAATATATAGATTAGCTTAAAATACTTCTCATTAGACAGAAATTGTAGTACAAAATGACCTGAAATTAATTGTCGAAATGATAGAATATATAGTTAATTATATGATATTTTAAATGACTTAAAATGTCAAAAGTTTATCGACACTCGACGAACGTTTTTTTCTTTTGCATTTTAAGTATGTGATTTAAAAGTCAGGAAAGTTGGATTAGAAAGATCAGAACAGGCGATAAGTCAACTACTGTAAGAAGAAAAGGACGGAAGACAACATATTAATAAATTGAACAATCGTTCTTAGTTATAAAAAAAGCAAATCTTTCACGTAAATAAGATTTACTACTTTTTTTGTTCGTCACTGGCTAGACAAATTCTATTATTTTGTATTTTGAAATGAACTGATTTTCAGACCGATTGATTTATTTTTCTTCGCATTTCCTATTTAATAAAACACGAACGAATATGAATTCATTTGGTGTGTTTATATTAATTAATCTATTTCTGTTATCCCTCTTATTTATTCAATCTGCATCATCAGTTAGTTTTCCATCGTTACCCCAAAAACCGCCTCCAGACGCAACACCAGAAGAACAAGCTTTATTTTGGAAATTATTACATAATTACTATGCGATTCTAGCTCGACCACGGTAAAAACAAATTCATTTCTGAATTCATAAATATAATATTCTTATTTCTTTTTTTTTCCTCTAGATTCGGTAAACGTGCCAATTCCGATTTAGCCTATTCGAAATATCCAGCATCTCTTGCCATGATAAAACATCATTCTATACCGTTGCAGTCTGTTGAACAATATCCGGATTACACATCCAATCGTAAGAATATACTTTTTGTTGTTGTTGTTGAAAGAATGATTATGTTTGGATTCTAGAAAATCCCATCGATGTTAATAATTATTATTCATTGGAATATTTAGTTCGACGACGACGACGATAAGTGATTGAAAATTGATCTGACTTTTCTTTTTTCTTCTGATCTTTTTCCTTGTACGAACACTTTTTTTTTCTCTTCATGTCAATATTCATGAACCTGACATTTTTCGATGACTGTTTAAAAAAAAGCGAAAAACCAAGAAAAAAATCGACAAAATACAATGAGAGGGAGAGAGGAAGAAAAGAGAGAAAACAAAAAACGATGAACCTTTTTAAAAATTTATACATTTGCTTCTATATGCTTGCCCACGGAAGAAATATATTCACAAAATAATAAAAGCACATCTATCTGTTCAATTGATTTGTTATCCATTTCGAGGATAAGCGGCATCATAATGACCTACTCCCGATTGATTATAAGCTAAATAGATAGTTTTTCGTTGATTCGACGATGAACTTGTTCGTCGTTCGGGTTTAACATCAATACGAGGTAGATCCGATACCGATGTAAAAATAACTATATTAATATCTAATATATTTGCTATTGTTAATGGTACAATATCACCTAAGATCGAATCCGAAACGCCATTTTTCGAGAATTTTTTAACTTCTTTGAGAAATGAAACTTTTTCTTTGTCAACAAATTGACTATAGTAATCTTCATGTAATCTCCATTGTTCGACACATAGTTGTCGTAACTGATCGGCGAAATCAACTAAACGAAAATGATTTGACAAACGAAAATATTGACGTAGAACATGACCGAATTCATTGGGATCAACTTTCATTTCATACATAAGACCTTCGGCAAGAGCATAGAATAAACAATTACCATCGCCTTTCACTGGCAAACGTACGATATTATGTTTAGCTAAATTACGATTCAATTGTTCTTCATGATAGAGAAAATCATCGGCCGATTGATCGGCTTGTTGATGAGCATTCGAACGAGAAAATGGATTTCGAAGAATATTCGGATATTTCATTGGTGTTGGATAGGATTGAATGATTGGTTCGAATTGTTGCGGCTTTTCAATCGATGGATAATAATAGTTTTGAACAATTGGTCTTGATTGATTAACAATAACCGGTAGATTTGTTGTGTAACCGTTGTAAAATGATGGTTGATATTGCCACTGTTGAGAATGAGTTTGTTGTGGGTGTTCTGACGATGAATAATAATATGTTCGATTCATTTTTTAAAATGAGATTTCAATAGATGGATGACACAGAACTGGGTTTTTTTCGAAATTGAAAGCGAATAAGAGAAAGAGAAAAAAAACAATCTATGACTTTTTTCTCTTTTTTTATAATACATATGTGTCACCAAAAAGGTAGATATATATATATTGATGATTCATTTTCTTTTTTTTCTCTTCTCTTTTCTTCTCGTTCGTCTATATAACTATGCAAAACATGTCCTATGACTCGATCGATATAGGAAACTATGTAGGAGATGCTTATGACATTATTCAATCGTTCGCTAGACGACTAAACGACAGTCCACTTCGTTTTTCTTTTTCTTTTTCTTTTTCTCTCGCTCTCCTTTTTTTTTTGCATCGATCAAACAACGACGAAGAAGAAGAATCTATATGTATTTGTATTTGTCTTGTCGTTTGTTCGTTCGTTTTACTTGTATCCTAAGTGCATATCAACATAGTTTCACCACGTCATCAATTTGATAATCGAACGAACAGAAAGAGAATCTTGATTATATAGAGATACACATTGAGAAGAAAGCGATTTTGTGTTTGTGTTGTTGCTCTCCTCATGGAAAATATAAAGATTAGCCAATTGACTATTGAACTCGATGTTCAACGAGCATTGGAAGAGGATATTGGCAGTGGAGATGTCACAGCTCAATTGATTTCATCGGAAGAAATCTCACAAGCAACGGTTATCACACGTGAAAAAGCAGTTATTTGTGGTGTTCTTTGGTTTAATGAAGTTTTTCGGCAACTTGATTCGAAAAATGTAACAATTCAATGGAATGTTCAAGATGGAGATCTAGTTGAAGCCAATCAAATTCTATGTCAATTGCACGGACCATCACGAATTCTATTGACTGGTGAACGAACAGCTTTAAATTTCGTTCAATTGCTCTCAGGTATTTCGACACGTTGTCGTTTCTTTGCTGATTTAGTCAAAGATTGCAATGTTAAAATACGTGATACGAGAAAAACTTTGCCAGGTTTACGTCTTGCTGAAAAATATGCTGTTACACAAGGTGCTTGTCATAATCATCGTATTGGTCTCTATGATGCTTTTCTTATCAAAGAAAATCACATTGCAGCATGTGATAATAGTATCGAAAAAGTGATTCAATGTGCACGAGAAATTGCATCGAATAAACCGATTGAAATCGAAGTTGAAACTCTTGAACAATTGAAACAAGCACTGGATTGCAATGTCGATATGATTTTATTGGATAATATGAATTTAGATCAAATGAAACAAGCTGTTCAAATAACAAATCAACGAGCGAAACTCGAAGCTTCGGGTGGAATTAATGAGTCAACATTACGTGCAGTTGCAGAGACAGGTGTAGATTTTATTGCAATCGGATCGTTGACAAAAGATATCAAAGCTATTGATTTATCGATGAGATTTCAAGAACAAAAAAAGTAGACTTTAAAAAACATTTACTGCCATCTAGAATATAGTTCAACGAAGAAAAAAAGCCTTGTTTTTAATAAAAATCAAATATAAACTAAACATATTACATTGTCATCGAATATAGTATAGGAGAATAGTAATAGTCTGTCTAATCATTGATTTTGATTGTATAAAAAGTTGAACCAATCATAATATCCTTGGGAAACATTTTCATTTCATAAGAAGTGATATTTCTTCTTGTCAAATGCCGCATCGTCGTCGTAGTAATCCTTATCAACTTCGTATTCATCAAGTTGATCCCTTGATAACTTACGATGGTATCAAAGACAATTTCTTACCGTACATTGATTTCGATATTCATCCACTCGAGTCTAATTCTCTTTGTCTTACGGAACTCTTTCTCGAACATTGGACAATCAATACTCTAACTGAACAACTGTCTCTTACTGATCCATATTTATTTGCTAACGAAGATGAACAAATCTACATTAAAAATCAACCACATCCATTGAAATGGTTTTTTGAATTGATTCACAAAAATCAATTATCAATTTTCTATTCAACTAAACAATCAAAATTAATCGTTGTTTATTCGTTCGAAACGAAATTCCATTTTAATCTATTTGCATTTTATCATTATGTACATGAAAATGATAAATCAAAACATTTCTTCAAATATCTATTTACATTTGACGATTATCGATCATTGTCCGACAGTGACGAAAATGTCAACGCAATGAATATCATTGATTTCATCTATCAAGAAATTCAAGCAGCAACTATGATCGATCATACAGATCGAGTTATTTCATTCGAACATCTATTAAACAATGATCTCATTCGATTAAAAGATCATCAAATAAAATCAATCAATTGGATGCTCAAACGAGAACAAGAGAACTCATCACAGATTGTCTACACACCTTTTCATCGTTGTCATGATTTATTTGATAGAATCTTTCATGTTCATATAATCACTGGTCTTCCGATTGACGATAGGACTAATTCGATTTGTTCGAACGAACAATATTCTCTCTCAGGTGGAATACTTTGTGATGAAATGGGTTTAGGAAAAACAATGTGTGTTCTACTGACATCATTGGTAAATCCATGTCCGAATACATTCGTTCAGAATTCCATTGAAAACAATTCAGATAATACAACGAACAAAAGAATCAAACTTGATCATTCGTCAATGCTTCCATGTTTATGCGGAAAAGAAATTAAAAAATTCAATGAAACGATTTTGATCTGTTCACAATGTTCACGTTTTATTCATCGAAAATGTTATCTAATCAATTGTTCCGATGAACAACATTTTCGTTGTCCTTATTGTGAACAACAATCATCGGATCCAAATGAATTATTATCAACTCATGCAACATTAATCATTGCACCGGCAGCTATACTCGATCAATGGATTGAAGAAATACACAAACATCTCAATTGTTCATTGAAGATTTTCATTTACGAAAGTATTGTCAATAAAATTCCTGTACCTGATCGAAATTTCCTCGCTGAACAAGATTTTATATTTTGTTCGTATGAAAATTTAAGAAAAGATATTCATCACAATGAAATCTGTTCGAAAGAACATCATGCAACACGAACACAACAACGAAAATATCAATATTTAATCAGTCCATTGCTTAGATTGAAATTTTGGAGATTAGTCTTAGACGAAGCACAAATGTAAGAAAATCTTTTTGTTTTTTTTTCATTCGAAACTATCGAAATAACAATTCATATTCTCAGGGTGGATTCACCGAAAACTCCAGCAGCAAAAATGGCTCGCGCACTTGTTTCACATCATCGATGGTTAGTTCTGTTTTCTTTTAGCAATATTTCGTTTAATTTTCCTTTCAGGTTTGTAACTGGAACACCTTTTCATCGATCAATCGATGATTTAGAAGGCATTATTCAATATCTATTTCCATCGAATGATGTTCCTAAAGATCAAATCGGTTTATTATTAAGAAAAAAAGATAAAATCAATGAGGTTTTTCTCAGTTGGCTGTTGAATTTTCTTCAATTAATCACTCGACGAACATCTCGACAATGTCTAAACGATCTACCGGGACAATTCGGTTTGTAAAAACAAAACACAAAAAGATTCTTTCATCAACTATAGAAATTCTTCGTCTCTTTTTTTTTCTGTTAAGAACAAGTTATTCGTTTACAATTTTCTGAATTAGAACGAACGTATTACGATCGAGTTTGGAACGAATGTCGAGATGAATTCAAACGAGAATTTCGACACCTTTGGGAGAAACGAGAACGAGAGAGAAATGGTAGTTTTGTTTTGCTTATTGAAAAATAATTCCAATAATAAATTTTCTTAGGTGGAATTCTGCCTGATGAAACCATCAATTGGACATTGGATATCAACAATGATATCGATACGAACGATATACATTTTCTTTCTTCGACAGCTCGGAGTTGTCTTCAAACACCGTTGATAAAACTTCGTTGTTTATGCGATCATCCTCAAGTCGGTGCTCATGGTGTTCGGTAGGATGAAATTCTTTGTCTTTCTCATTTGTTTACAAAAAAAAAACAACTACGTAATTGATAGACATAATGATCCTGCGCTTGTTCATTACTACAATCGTTTTCATTATTCATCAAATCGACGATTTGCTATACGAAGATTAAATAATAATAATTTAGAAACAACACCAACACTCAATGAAAATAATCAACCATTTACAATGAAAGATCTTCTCGATCTTTTAACAGCTCGTGAATTAGAAAGTGGAGAAGATTCACTTCGTTTATCGCTATTAAATTTCAATGGTCTTGCAGGTCTCTATCTCATGCAATATGAACATCCAATAACACGTTCAATCAATGACAATAATAATTCAACGAAAACCGATGAATTCTATTTGAAGAAAGCGATTCAAACATACGAACGAGTTATTGAAATTTCTCAAACATACAAAGAACAATTTCATCCCGATTCATTTCAATTAGCACACGCATTTTATAATCTTTCGTATGCATTGGGATTGAATCAATCGTCGGAAGACAATTTTAAATATACGATCGAGCAAACATTAGAAGAATTCAATCGAATTAAAACGAAACATCAAAAACAAAGCGAAGATGAAATGAGTCAAGCATGGACGAATTTCAATGAGAAACTATTAACAAAGAAAGAAGTTGATACGGATATAAAAGATTTGATTTCGAATGTTGCTGGTTGTATTAAACCAATTGAAAATGAGAAACTTGATATTCAATATCTTGCTCATCGAGAAAAACAATTACCATTTACGACATGGAAAGGTTTTCTATTGACATTAGTCGAAGAATTCGATCGGTTGAAAAATATGAGAGAAAATCTTTTGATTTATATTGAAAATCTTCAACGACAACCAACAGATCATGATATTGAACAGATGGCATCGTGTTCAAAATGTGGATTCGAAAATAATCAATTGAATGAATATGCTTGTATATTTTGCGAAACGGATACAACTATGAAAAGTTACAATTGCAGGTTTGCAATTTTCTCGAAATATTTTTGTTTTTGAAAAAAAACAATTGTCTAGTCTTCAACCAGAATTATATTCTGACAAACAAATGAATGACGAAGGTGGTATCTATCTAATCTATTACATCAACGAAACACTTTCGAAAGCATCAATGCGTTCACATGATGCGACACGACAATTATCGAAACTCTTACGTACAGATTGGAATGATTTATTGAAAAAACTTCGTCTGGAAAATAGTTCAGCTCGTCAATATTCTCAACAACTGAAACATTTGTATTTATTATTGGACGAAATGCGTCAATGTACATCACGTTTAGAATTCTGTGCTGATCATTCGCAAATACGTTCGAAAAAAACGGCACATAATCGTTTTCGTTTCAATGCTGAATTAATCGATCAAGAACGTCTCGATTTCGAACAACAAGCACTCGATTATTTGAAAAGCGTTATTAAACATCGACAACAATTTCAATATTTTCAAGAACAACAACAAGATTATCATCGATCATTGACAACAAATCATTTATCAGAACAACAAACGAAATGTCCAATGTGTCATGAATTGTTCGGCGATGATCGACCGGATGTTTGTTTTTTTCTTTGCGGACATTTTTTCTGTCGAGATTGTTCGATTCAATGGAAAAAACACGAGCTCATCCAACGACCACATCGAACACATATCAAATGTCCAATTTGTATGTTGACAACGAAAACTACAGAAGAAAAACAAAGATAATTTGTCTACTTCTTCAGGTCGACGTGAAATTCCGGTGAATTCTCTGACAGTTTTAAAATGGCGAGATCAAAATTCAACAAATGAAACGATTTCGTCGGCAAAGAAATTATCGACTGACGATCTAACATCGCCACGTGTCCGACGTTTGATTGAAACTCAAGAACGACTGACAATTCAAGGTCGTTACGGAACAAAAGTCGATTCGATTGTTTCGTTTATACTTAATCTTCTTCATGATGACACTCAGCAAATCACAACAACAACAACAACTGAAACACGGCCACCATTGAAAATTCTTGTTTTTTCTCAATTTAACGATGTATTAAATGTTTTAGCAACATCGTTAAAACTAAACGCTATTTCATATTTACAATTTTCCACAACGAAAATTCTTCAACAATTTCGACAGGATCCATCGATTTCTGTGCTACTTATGCCACTTGGCAAAGGTTTCCCCTCTCTCTTTCGAATGACAAACAACGATTTTATTATTGTATTTAGGTGCCAATGGTCTCAATTTAACTGAAGCTCAACATGTGATTCTCGTTGAACCTCAACTGCATCGATCTGTTGAATTACAAGCGATTGCGCGTGTTCGTCGACTTGGACAAAAATATAATACATTCGTTTACCGAGTAAATCTCTTATCTGACTGAATGATTTGAGTTTGTTCGTTTAGTTTATCGTCAGTGAAACAGCTGAAGAAGTTGTACTTACGAGTTCACGAACAGCACAAACGATACCAACGACGAATCATCAAATAACGACAATGTCAGATCATACGAACGTTTCGAACGTAAATCGAGCGACATCATTTGCAGATTTCGAACTTCTCTATGAAATCAACATGGCAAGAAAAATATTTTTCCAACCGACAACGGTTGTTAACAATCAATTAGATTGATTTTTTTTTCGGTTTTATTTTCAATCAGAATAAAAATGAATAATCAAGATATTTTGTTAGTTCTAGATGTATTTTCAATAGGAAATATTCTATGAGCAAACGCCAAATGTTATTATATTTAATTCCAATAATTTGTTTGACTTTACTTGTTATTATTGTATTTATTATCTATTATCAGCCTCGAGCAGCGATTTTTCTACTGTCGAAAATCTATTCGAATGTGCTATTTTACGTTGATTTACCGTCCAATTTACGATATATTTCGTTAACTATCGATGATTTTCCAAATCCAGATGATCTGTCGGTTAGCTTTGAAATTCTCGATCTACTTCGTTTGTACAATGCGAAATGTACGTTTTTTATCATTGGTTCTCATGTTAAAAAATATGAAAATTCATTAGAAATTCAAAACTTATTCGAATGTTTAAAAACCGATGGTCATGAAATAGGTAATCATGGTTGGAGAGACGAACGTGCAGTGAGTTTATCAGCAGATGAACTCAAACGACAAATCATTGAAACAGAAAATATCATTCGAAATCATACAAATATATTCGAAAAGAAATGGTTTCGACCCGGCTCAGGATTATTTAATCAAGCCATGATACGACTTTGTTCAACTCTCGGCTATCGACTTGTCTTGGGCTCAATCTATTCTCATGATCCGCAGATACGTAATCCAACATTGAACTCATATTTCATCGAATCGAAATTACATTCAGGTGGTATTGTTATTCTACATGATCGATTGATTACAATTCAAACTCTACAAAAAGTTCTACCTGCGATACAAAGAAAACATTTTCAAATTGTAACATTAACTAAATTAGTCGATTTAAATCGATGAACTATTGTTCTTAATTTCTTTTCTACTTTCTGTTTTTTTTATTTCAATCATTGATAATAAAAAAAGGGAATTTTTTTTCTTCTACTAAGAAAATTTGCACAATATAATAAGTGAAAGTCTACAATTGAATTAAAGCGAATTTTATAATTTAATCATTTCAATAGTTGAACCCTTTTGTTTTAAATGAAATCCAAGTGTAACCAATGCACTTCCGCACAATCCAAAGCAAACATCTAACGAAATGATCGATGCTTGATCTTGTTCATTTGTATTCAGATTATTAGTAAATACATATAAATATAAAATCCAAACTAATTGTAGAACAATAAAACAGCACAAAATCGAAATATACGCTTTTAAACGATGATAATCACAATAGAGTAAAACATAGATTCCGATTACTGAAAATAAAATACTGCATACTCCAACTGTTGTGCCAAAACCAATGAAAACAAACGATAGAAGATTGAAATAACCTAGATGGACACCAACGACTGATATACCACATAAACCCATGAGGACTAACATGATTTCAGCTAGGAACGATGTTGAAGACATTAGTGTAACTACTGGTGTATCTTCATTCATTGTAATAGATAATAGAACTGATCGTTTATTTAACGTTAGGATACAGTTATAATTTTCTATGACAACGGGCAACTACGTAATCAAACTGAACAGTAGAAAAAGAAAAAAAAATGTAAGAGGTAAGTAAAAAGAACACGAAGGTGAGGCAAAAAAAAACGAGAGAGAAGCGAAATAAATGGACTGTACTCAGTAGTAGTGTCCGCGAGGAAAGAACGGATCGAGTATCGTATATGAATAAAAAGAGAGACAGAGAATGAAATTAAACTTGTTCGTAGTTCTATTGAAGTTTATCAAGAAAATCAGTCCATTGTTGAGCTGTCCATTGCGAACTAATATCTGACTGTTCGAGTCCATCGACAAAAACTGTTGGTGAAACATGAACAGCATGTTTTCTTGCATATTTAACATGATATTTCACGTCTGTTGTCAATGTATTTCCACCGTTGGCTTCATTTTTATTCGTTCGAAATATGTTCAAATCCAATTGAATATTTGTTTGTTCGTTTAATAAATTTAAAATTCTTTGATAGATTTCTACTTGAGTTTTTTCTTCAACATGTTCATCGAATAATTCTCGTTGACGTTTAAATAAACCTGTGATTGCATCAAACAAACGATTAGGTTGTTCATGAGCAACAGCCATAATCACCGTATGAACAAGAACTGACTGACTATGCCATGGTTGAATTTGATGACGAAATATAAATTCAATTGAAGATTTATATTTCGTTGGAAGATTGTTTTCAACAAGTGTCGACCAGAGACGAGCACTAAATGGACATACGAGATCAAGAAAAAGTTCAACTGTATGTCGATGTTGTTGATTTGTTAATGAATATGCAGCATATTTAGGTAAAAGCGACATTATTTTCTACGCTTTGATTTCGATAACAAAAAATAAACTATATGTAAGAGCGTGTTTTCGTTTTCTTTATGTATTTTATATTAACAAATCAAATTCTGACGTTCTCGTTCGTTTACATAAAAGATAAAGAAAAATCAATCGATTAATATATATTTAATGTGCAATCAAATCAACTGAAATAAGTAATGATAAATGATATTAACGCAAGAAATGTCACAATATGATTATCTCAGGTTTCATATTTATCGATTATTTCAGGTTGATTAGCCAAAAACACTGTAAACTATAGAAAAGATTATTTATAGAAACAGAATAAAAACAATCCCTGTACTTCATCACACTTGTAATTCTTACTCAGAAACATCAATTAATTTGAGCCTAAAAAAAACTAATCATCGTTTTAGAGAGAACTTAAACAGTATCTATGTCGATGACGATTAATTGTTCTAAAATAAAAGGTAAAAGAGTTCAATTTCTTTTTTTGCGTTCATATTTTCATCAAAAATTGTCTCAACGATATAATGAATAAACTATTGAGAGATGTCGTTGGTTACAATGAGTAAAAAGTTAGTTCTAATATTGGTGTAATCGATTATCGAATAGTGAAAGACGAAATTTTGTAAACTGTAAAATGGAGTGGAGGCTTCTTTCTATTATTTTTCACATTGGATTTCATGGATTTCTTTCATCTGTTTTTTTTTTCTGTTTTAACTAAAGTTGTCTCTCTTCATGTATCGATTTCTTCTTCTAGATTAATATCTTCAGCATCTCGTCAGTACCGTTGCAAAAATGACAAATCCAAAAGGTTATCGTCGTGGTACTCGTCACTTATTTTCACGAGAATTCAAGAAAAATGGTCGTATTCCTTTGGCGACTTACATGAAAATCTACAAACGTGGTGATATCGTTGATATCAAAGTAAATCGAACGAAAATTCTTGTGCTAACTTTCAATTTATTCATTGTTTTGTTTTCTCATAGGGCAATGGTGCTGTTCAAAAAGGTATGCCACATCGTTTCTACCACGGTAAAACAGGTCGAGTTTTCAACGTAACTCGTCATGCTGTCGGTATTATTGTTAACAAACGTGTTCGGTAAAAAACCAAAAAACAAAAACTCGAATATGACAAATTTTCATTTTGTTTGTTTTTTAGTCATCGTATCATTGCTAAACGAATCAACGTTCGTATTGAACATAGTAAGTTTCGAGATTGTTGATTTGACATGAATCGATTTGCACATGTTCGATTTAGTTAAACACTCGAAATGTCGTTCGGATTTTCTTAATCGAGTCAAACTTAACGAACAATTGAAACGAACAGCCAAAGAATCCGGCAAGACTGTTCCACTTGCCAGTATTAAACGACAAGTAAATCGTTGTCTGAATATTAGTTCATGTTAACAATTGTTTATTTTAGCCTCAAGGTCCACGAAAACAACATTTAGTTCGAACACGAGGCAACAAACCACAAATTGTCGAACCAATTCCTTATCAATTCGTGGCTTAAGAATATCGTTTTTGTTGCACTTCGTAGTCTCTATTGTTTGGCGTTTTTTTTTTTGAATCACGCTCTTTCGAAAGTGTGAAGAAAAAGAAAAATTTGAGTTTTTTTGAATAAAACAAAGAAAAAAAAATAAGAACCGTGAACATCAAACAAATCCAATAATTCTGTTTATTTTTTCTGAAAACAACCGAACATCCTCTAATTGTTTTATTCTTCTTCAGATGGCTGATCCAGTTGCTCGTAGAAAAGAGAATATTGTTGATCTAAATAAATATTTAGACAAACGTATTCGTGTGAAATTTAACGGTGGTCGAGAATGTAGTGGAGTTTTAAAAGGTAGAATAGAAGTCTTTCAAATAATGAACAATTCCGTTGTTATTTCAATTGTCTAGGTTATGATCAATTATTAAATCTCGTCATAGATCAAACAATTGAATATCTACGTGATCCCGATGATGAATATAAAATCAGTGAAGATACTCGACAATTAGGTCTTGTCGTCTGTCGAGGTACATCAGTCGTACTTATTTGTCCATTAGATGGCATGGAAGAAATTCCTAATCCGTTTGGTCCACACGAATAATTGGATAGATCGTTTCTTTTTTCTTTTACAGTCGGATATGACTTGATGTTATCTATCGTTATTCTTCTTCGTCTTCTTCTTTTTTTGTATAAATAAAAATCCAAGACATTCACACGGTGATATGAACTCGATCAGTTCACATGCGATAAAAGTACTTGAAAATACGAATTATTATTCTAATCTATTCAGCCATGAAAATTAATCATATTTTCTATATATTTCAAGTCACAACATGTCATATGAAGAAAATATTCAGTTTTATTTTCGTCGAAAATAATGCTTTTTAATGAATTTCCATTAGTTTTCTTTAAATAACCTTGAATTAATTTTCTTTTCTTCTTCTTCTTCTCTTTATTCTTCACAGTTAATTATTGACATGAGTTAATCAAACTCTGACTTGCTTTTCATATGCGTGAGATTTCTGCATGAACATGTTCGTTTTCCTTTAAGTATTAATCATAGATGGATTGATATAGCTTCAGAATAGGATTATATAAGGCTAATTAATGTGAGTTCATGCAGATTTTAGCATGAGTCAGATTCTAATACAATCATAAATATTTTTCTTCTTCTTCCCCCTCTTTTTGTGCTCTCGGAAAACTGAAGAAAAAACAATAGTTTCAATTCTATGAGTATAAATAAGAGTTTAAGTTAATGAGATAAGAATAGAATGCACTAGCTAAAAGAACACAACATACGTAATAAAAGAAGAAGAAGAAGAAGAAGAAAGTACGACATCGTGATGTCGAAGAAAAAACGCGTGAGCTATTTATTATTATTGCATCTTAATCGTTTTCTTCGTTATTTTTAATTTTTCATGATAATTATGAAGTAACGTCATTTAATATTAAAAAAACAATATTAGAGAAATATGATGTTTCTAGTGAAATATTCTAACACGTTTAAATACAAATGATTAAGCTAAGTTATTTTATTTTTCAAAAGGAAAATAATTGAAAAATCATACGACTTATTTGCGTGTTTAGGTTAATTTTAATACGAGTTTTTCTACGATATTCCGTTAGAAGGATATGAAATAGAAAGATAAGAAAGTTAATATAAAAAAAAAGAAATAAACATTTCTTGTTTTTTTTTATACGAGTACAAGCTTTATTTTATTTCTGATAAATAGAGCAAAAAATATTCGTCGAACAAAATCGAGATTATCTATTAGATTGATGAGATTTATAATTGATGTCATTTAGTACTACAAAATAAAAAAAACACGAGTTCTATATATCTATCATCGTTCGTAATAGAATTGCAAATCATTGTAAATGATGAATAAAAAAAAAGAATTCTGTTCGTTCGTTCGTTTGTTTTTGTTTTTTCAGGTAACCGAGACCGTAAATGAGCTGTAGCATAGTTGAGAAAATATGTACTTTAGAATAATCGATTAATGAAAAGGTTATGTATACTCTTTGTTGCCGATGATCAGTAAGCAGATGGAATAGATTCTCATAATATTTTCAAAATATATTTACTAGTTCTCATAAAAACACAATAGACTTGTTTTTTCTATTCAAGGTTAGAAAATAATAAACAATTTTTTTTATTTCAGTAAGTATTGATTTGATTTATTCTTTGGCGTTTTTGTTTTATCTTGCTAAATGAAAAAAAATGTCAATGATGACATTGCATGTTAATATAGATTCGAGAAAAAAAATGTTCGAAATAGAAATTAATCATATCGATTCTCTGTTTATTGAGAAAGTCGAGCATCAATTGAAAGTTAGTTTTGCTCGCACGATTAAAATATGTCGAAATCAATTAGCATTGAGATTTTCTTTTTTCTCGATCTTCTTTGCTTTTGGTAAGTCATTAGTACGAAATACAAAAAGAATCAGTACTACGTTGTTTGTCTGATTTATGTGTTTTTTTCCATATCGATCTTTTTCTTTCTTTTATGAGAAAGAAATTTATCATAGCGAAATGCACCGAACTTTTCCTTTCTTATTATTAAAATCAGATTGAGGTCGATACAAACCTATATCTAACGTTTGTGATTATTTTTTCCTTTTCTATTATTATACTTTGTCGACAAACTTTTAAGAATAAAAAAAAATTAATGAATATATCGATCGATTTTTTTTTTCTTTTCTAATGATCGTTTAAAGAGCCGAGCAAATACTAATATGAATAAAAATTCTTTCAGACGATGCAATATAACAATTTCTATTAAACGAGAAAGTCATTATTTATGAATAGATTTTTATTTCTAATGAATGACAGTTGAGCTTTTAAGTGTTAAGGATTCAATTTCATTGATAAATTAACTAAACGTACCTCGAATAAAGTATAGAAAACGGTAATAGCACAGGAATATTCTAATTTTCTTCTTAGTTAATCGGTTCATTCTTGCGAAACAAAAGACAAAAGAACGAGATTCTTTTTCTCTTTCCATGTTCGCTCTCTCTCACTCTCCTTATCTATTTTATTCATTATCACACCACGATTATCTTGCATCAGTAACATCCTTCTGACATATCGAATGTACAACAAAACAACAAATCTGAGAGAAGACTAACAACATATTTTCTCTCCTAATCAGATAGAATATATTTATTTACATGATTACTTCGTGTTTTAAGTTCATCAACTGATGATTATCATTTCTAATATATTCAGATCTTGTGAATTAATAAACAGTAAATAGAAAAATAAGACTAAAGAACAAAGAAAAACGAGAAATTAACTGACAGAATAATCGATGTTAACAATAAGATCATCAAAAAGTTTCGTAGTTAGACATGAATATAAGAGAAAATAATGAAGATTAAAAGAATGTTCCTTCTTTTCACCCAAAGAAGAAGAAATGGCACGCTCTTGTCGACAAACCTGTCATTTGTAAGTACGCTGTCTCGCATGCTCACTTCCAAGGACGTTAATGTGAAAGCAGAGAATCGAGATTACGTTAGAAGAAAAGTTCAATACTAAGTCGGAAAAGCCAATATGAACACTTACATTGACACTTGACTTTTTCGGACGATTTTGCTTTTTTTATGACGCATAAAGAAAATTTATATATATATATATATTTGAGATCAATCAGTTTACAAGAGAAATCCGATTGACGGAAAGTTGCATTTTCGAAAATTATTTTTCTACATGAAAATATCACTTCGAAGTCATTTTTACGTATTTCTTTTTCTTAAAAGACTAATGAGTAGGAAATAAGGACAGAACAAGTACAAGAGTTTTATTAAGACATAATTCCTTTCCGTTTCTACGTTCTCCTCCGTCTTTTTTTTAGTGAACATTGGCTTTCTTTTTTATTCATTTATTAATCTTCTCATAAATAAATCGTGATTTATTTTTCTATACTATTTTCGGTTTGTCAGCTAGCATGTGAAGTATCCTAAGTAAACACTTGTCTTAACAAGAGGATATATTTTTTTTCAAAAACTATATTTATCAAAAATAAAAGTGTTGTCTTCGTTAATATTCGCCATCATTTCTCTTTCATTCGATTAAATCGTATTTCTTTCTATTATTATTATGATTGTTATTATTAAATAAATGCTCATTTAGTTTTTTATTGAATCATTTCCGTGTATGTTGTGTTTTATTTGTCTTCATGTCTATGTTATGTTGTTATCTGATAGAAATGTTCAGATGCATACATCTAATAATCTCATTAGATTAAGGACGAAACAGACGAAGGAGGAGGGAGAAAAAGAAAGAAGAAGCAAAATCGGAAATCTAACTAAGCTTTGATTTGGAAGAGGATAGTCGACTATCGTTCTTCCGTTCCGTCTATTGGTGCTTGTCACTATTTCCAGTTAAATCCTGAAAATAGCCTTGAGAGTTCGATGTCAAGAGTAAATAAATAGGCAACTATAAATAGCTAATCGAATTTACTTAATTGACAAACGCAACGAATAAAAAAGAAAATGAGCTGAAATTTACCAATAGAAATAAATCATCTGTATTGTTATTAAACTTTCCCGAGGCTTTTTAATCCAAAGTAAAAATAAAAGGTGAACATTTAACTGTAATTACATCGATTCTTTTTCTTTTTTTTCTTCTGCTGTTGTTATCTAGTATTGTGAAAAACATTCTCAATGAGTAAAATGTCAATAATTCATACGATTTAATTTTGTCTTTATTGACAATAATTGCACATATCGAGTTTGTAGACATTTATTGTTGTTGATTTATCAATAGATGTTAGATTCTCTCGTTCTCATGAGTAAATAAGAATACAAGTATCGATTAGATTGAAAGAGAATATTGTAGTTGTCAGTTTAACTTATTTAATATCTATTGATATAACAATTATATATTAGACTTTCATTGATTATTTACATGGATTAGTCTAATCAAATCGAATCTTATTAGTCAATCAAACTAGCTCTCTCTCTCTCTCTCTCTCTCTCTCTTGTTCTTTTTTCCCCGGCTCGGAATCAGATAGCAAATTTGCTCAATGTTTTTTGCAGAAGACTTAACAATGCCCAATATTATCATCAATACTTGTAGTTATATATACACAAAGGAAAACGCGAGACGAAAGATGAGCCGAACTGTCAGCTGTCGGGCTTTGTTCTCTTTTTTTTCTTTCTGTCTTTCTCTCCCTTCTTCCCTCTTCTTCTTCTTCTTCTTCTTTTTTATATTTATATATATCTAACAACACAATAACAACAACACCAAAACTTCATGTTAATGATAAGTTTTGCGTCGAACATAAAAAAATATTTTGTAAGCTAAAACTTTCTTTCGATTCTCATTCACTCGGTCAGACACATTTTCATCGCGAGTTCGTCATTTGAATTTAAATGATATTCCATTTCTCGAGAGTATATACTCTAGAAAAAAAAACGAGAGAGAACACTTCTTTTTCTTCTTCTCCTTTGAGACGAAGGAAAAACATTGAGAAAACATAAAGTGTGCGTTTGCATGTGTTCTTTTGTTTTAAGTAAAAATTTTAGTAAATAAATTTCTATCAGCCGTACTATTGCCTCCTTTCATCTCTTGCTAAAAAGAGAAACATCAGGAAATTCTATTTGGCATTGATTAATTGAATTAGAATCAAACGAAATCTTTTTCTTTCATTCTTTCTTTCTTTCTTTCTTTCTTCTTTTTGTAGATGATTAAAATTTGATAACAAACAACTAATTCTTGTTCGTTGATTCAAAATGAATTCATCATTTTCAACGATATCTACAACAACAATCAGTAATGACGATGATATCAATGGAAGTCTTGTCGATGATTGGGAAAATTATAAAGCATTTACAAGATTCTATTATATAACCGATGAAATTTTCTTATATGCCAATCCGATTTTAATTATTATCGGTAAGTTAAATAAAGATTGAAAGTAAAACGAGTGCTTTTTCTTTTGGTATCTCTAGGCATTCCAACGCATGCATTGTCAATGATAATTTTTCTTCGAAAACGAATGCGTCGTTATCCCGTATCGGTTTTCATGGCGATGTTATCATTAGCAAATATTTTAATTCTTGCCGGTCCTATAACAATGCAATGGTTAAATCATAAAGTTTTGATGGGTTTTGTTGTTACGGGTCCGAATTTTCTCTGTGGATTTCATGTTTATATTGATCTTGTTGGTTCATCGATTAATTCTTGGCTGATACTAATGATATCTGCTGAACGTTATCTATCTGTAACAAAACCATTTTTTATTCGTACAAGTTTTAATCGTCAACAAGCATGGGCAATTGTTTTTAGTGTTTTTCTAATTGCTCTGATAACTCCACTTGGTCTTGCCATTGTCACATCGAAAGTTGACGGTTGTCGATTGTATTTCTCGCGAACATTTCAAATTATTGGTTCCATACAAATCTTTTTTATTTATGTTCTACCATCGATTATTATTCTTACATTAAGCATCATAACTGTACATAAATTAAGAAATCGAATACGTACGCGTGGTTCACGACGTATTCATATTAGTGTGATGTTAATCACCGTGTCATTTTCATTTATAACATTCACAATCCCATATCAAATCTGTTGGTATTGGCTGTTTTCGACAACTATTGGAAGTATAAATATGGACCTTAAAGTTAATATAATTAATATTAGTTTGAGATATTTAGCGTTGACAATAAGAAATTTAAATTATACATTGAACTTTTTTCTTTATTCATTAACATCGTTCGTTTTCTTGAAAGAAGCATTTACAATTGCACATTGTAATTATTTTCTCAATCAAAGTTATGTCGAACGTAATCATGCATTTCGTCGTGTACGACGATTATTTTCTGAACATGGCCAAACAAATGGTGGACGGAGTGAATTCGATGCTAATGACCAACAACAACGACAACAACAACAGCAACAACAACAACAAGAGCAATCGAATGCTTTAATTCAACGATCAAATCATCGTTCATTTAATCTCAAACAAATTCAACCGATAACAAACGAAAAAAAGAAATTAAAATGGAATTTAAAAGTAAATCATCAAAAAAAATTTTCACGTAATCATGTACAATTGAATCATATGCATAATGATGATGAACAACAACAACAACAACAACATTTGTCATCAAACGTTCATGAATCGAATATCAAAGTGCAACAATAACCATTTATTCTTTCATAGAAAAGGAAAGATCAGCCAAATGAACTTTAGTCGAATATGTTTGTTTTTTGATATTGTTGGTGGTACATCGACTAGAATCAATAAAGACATTTTGTTAATTGTCAGAAAATTATTTTTTTTTTTTTGAAAACAAAAACAAATGATATTTACGTTTGTTAGTTAGAAAATCAGACAAACGTTAAAGCACGTTACTTTTCCAATAGAAGATCAAATATTTATTAATCAAGGCATTTGAATAAAAAAAGAAAGAAAGAAAGAAAATAGCTACGTCATTTCATATTTAACAAACGGAAAATATAACTTCTGAACTTTGATCAATACATTTAATCAGGTTAATTAACTAATTCTCTTTTAAATGAATTATGAATGAAGTTTACATTCGCTAGGTGACACGTTGTCATGCAACAATAATTATAGGTTCAAAAGAACTAACAATTATAATTTTAAATCGTATTCAATCTGTTGAAAAAACTCATGATTGATAAGTACAAATAAGGCATGCATTCCAAGAAATGGACTCTCGTGGTTTTTTTTTCCCTCACAAATATGTTGTTGATATTTCGTCATTTGTATGAAATTTTAAGTAGTGTTGTTCTCTTTTCACACTGTCACAAATAATATCACGGTCTTTTACATCATATGCGTCATGATTCATAGACTGACTCATATCTATTCTCCTTTTTCATTCTATCGATCTTGCACAAAAATGAGTATAAAAGCGCAAGCAAATTATTGTATTTTTTATTTCAAATTTTCTCATGGGAAACACTGGTGATATTAAAAAAGTCGAAGTACCTTTACCAATTCCTGAAGATCGTGGAAAGTTAGCATTCATTCTTTACAATGTTTTTACGAAAGAAGAATGTGACGAATGGATAGCATTGACGGAAAAGTCTGGTTATTCGGAAGCTTTAGTTAATGTTGGTTCTGGACAAGTATCAATGCCTGATTTCCGAAATAGTGATCGATGTATCATTGATGATGTTGAAATGGCGGACAAACTCTTTCAACGTATCAAATCATATCTACCTGAAACATGGAAAGATTATCAATTAGTTGGATTAAATGAACGTTTGAGATTTTTACGTTATGATCCGGGACAAAAATTTGCACCACATCTGGATGGTGTCTATATGCGACCAGATGGATCAGGTGAACGAAGTTTTATTACAATTCAACTTTATTTGAACGAAGGTTACGAAGGTGGTGAAACAACATTTGTTTCTTTTGGTGCTGGAGGCAAAAGATATGCGTGCAAACCAGAGACAGGAATGGTACTTGTCTTTCAACATGCACTTTATCATGAAGGTTCATTATTAAAAGCAGGTCGAAAATATACTGTGCGAACAGATGTGATGTACAAACCGTAATATTCTCAGTTCTGTGTTACTTTTGTAATAAAATCTTGTGGAAATCAAATAAATTGAAATGCGTTTTTTTAATCAAATTTAGATATTTGTTTACGAAGACTCACAAATATGTATTTCTATGAATAAACAGTACTAAAAAAGAAAAAAATGGCATACATATATATATTATTAAGTTTTAGAATTGAAAGAAATGTATCAGGCACAGACACAATCCTCTATGCAGTCAAAAGAGAAAAAAGAATGTAAACTTTGGAAAGGAAAAAATCGATTCTTCTTTATTGGATTAATTATTGGCATTTTGACAGCAGCTATTCCATTGTCGGTTTCTGTTCTACTTTTGGTAAAACAGCCCAATTCTTATAGCAGTTCGATAACAAGTAAAACTTGAAAATCGTTGTGCTTTATTATTGATAATTTTGAATTATTTTACTCCAGATGTTTCGTCAGATATTCGATGGAAATCTGAGGGGATAACTGTGGCTGGCGTGACTAGTTCACCTGGTTCCGCCACCAATCAACTTAATTTGCCTCTTGATATTAAAATAGATTATTTACAATCAATGTATATCGTTGATAGACTAAACAATCGCATTCAAAAATATTTGAAAGATTCCACAACTGGCTCCACAGTCGCAGGACTGTTAAATTGTACTGCAACTTCGAGTCCATATGGTTTTAGTAATGCTTCACATGTGTTACTTGATTCCAATCAGAACCTGTACATTACTGATTCAGGAAATTTTCGTGTTCAGTTTTGGCCAAATGGTGCATCATTTGGCAAAACAGTTGCTGGTACAGGTGAGATATGAAAAAGTTGATTAATTTTTACAACACTTCTCGAAATATTATTTATCGTAGGCATATCTGGAACTGGAATCAATCAGTTGCGGTATTCTTATGGATCAACCTATGATCCAGTTACGAATAATCTTTACGTAGCTGATTATACTGGTAATCGTGTGATGTCGTATCCATCAGGTGCGACTTCAGATGTTCTTGTAGCTGGTGGTCATGGAGCCGGAATAAACAATACTCAGTTGAATAGTCCACTGGGAGTATATTTCGATCTGTTGACAAATAGTCTTATCATTGTAAATCATGCTGGACATAATGTAGTTCGATGGAAATTAGGTGACGATCATTGGACACTTTTGGCTGGTGATGCTCAAGGAACCGGTGGTACTTCGGCAACTTCATTGTCTGGTCCTACATTCATAACTCTAGATCCTATGGGCAATTTATATGTTGCAGATAGAAGTAATTATCGTATTCAAATGTTTGCAAATGGTGAATTGGCTGGTAAAACAGTTGCTGGTATAACACGAAAGTCGGGTAGTAATTCTACTTTACTGGATTGGCCATGGTCCGTCGCACTTGACAATCAACTTAATCTATACGTTGCTGATGCTTTCAATCATAGAATACAAAAATTTCTTCGATATTAAGATTCTCTATTTACGGTCGCCAAAGAACGACATCTAGACTCGACACGTTCGAAGAGGTTATTTATTTATCCAAAAAAAAAACTTCCGACCAATTTTTTTTCCTACTTGTTTTTTTTCTAATCATATTGCTGCAAAGTGTAACTCGATCAGCGTTATCACAATTGTGATTGCAGTTTATTTATGATTCGTTCGTTATTAAAATAATGACGAATAAATAATTTCGTCTGCAGAATATTCATCACATGATGATAAGCAACACTTATGTTTGATTCAATTTTCTTTTCTTTTCAAATGATTCATTGATAGTATTTTCTATAAAAACAAAGGTCTTTGTTACAGATTTATCTAAAGTTAATATTAAAAAAACAGAAGAAACGTAAAGATGCAATTTCGATTCAAACAAACGACATCAGCTGGTAAATATTTCGTTTATTTCACTTCTATAGAGATTCAATTTATAATTTTCTTTTTTCTTAAACAGAAGACCGTAAACGAGAAGCGGAAAAGATTCGAACGAAATATCCCGATCGAATCCCGGTAAATAAAACTTTCTAATATTCTATTGAAAGTAAATTTTCAATTTAGATTGTTGTTGAACGTGTACCTAAATCAACAATTCCCGATATTGACAAACGAAAGTTCCTCGTACCAACCGATATAACTGTTGCTCAATTTATGTGGATCATTCGTAAACGTATTTCATTAGCGCCAGAAAAGGCACTTTTTCTTTTTGTCGACAAAACTATACCCTTGCAAAGGTAACCTTTGTGTTTTGACTTCTCGTCTCAAAAGTTAAGAAATAAAATGATTATGATTTTAGTGCAACAATGGGTGAAATTTACGCTGAATTTAAAGATGAAGATAGCTTTTTGTATATTGCCTACGGTGGAGAAAATACATTCGGTCAATAGGTCGGCTTATTTTCATTTTTTTTTCTTCAAAAAAACTGTTGATGATTATTCCAGAACGATTTATTTTTTGTATATTTTCAATATTTCTTTTTTTCTTTTCTGTGTAATGTAATTTCAAACAAGAAACAAAATCAACCTTTACTTTGCTAGTATTTTCCTCTGCATGAGCAATAAGATTATTATTTTTACATTTATATCTTCTAGACGAAAGAAAAAAAAACACCTTCGAATTTGCATTTTCATTCTTTTGTTAAAATGACGGATAATAAAGATACTCTTACGCCATTAGTCGAAAAGATTTGTACGATTAGTACAATTGGTTTGTTCTTAACTGGCGTGTAAGACGATCGATTTATTCCGTTAATCATATTGTTTGTTTTTCTTTGGTAGACAAATCTGCAATCGTATCTATCGTATGAATACAACAGGCGATATATCAGGTTTTCCATTTGTTGCAACATTGGTCAAGTAAGACATTGATTGATTATCGAAAATAATCGAATTCTGTAAAAATTGATTTCAGTTGTACGCTTTGGTTATTGTATGGTTATACAGCGAATATTTCGACGATTATAATCGTCAATTTTATCGGAGCTAGTTTGCAGCTAGCCTATGCATTGGCATACCTTCGATTTACACCCGATCGAGTAAAAGAAATTCGATGAATTTGAAAATAATTTCGTTTTATTTTTGGAATTTACAGACAACATACATGCGTTTATTGGGTTCTGCAATTGCTTTTCTTGCAATAGTAGCATTTTATTTTCAATATATTGTCACTGATCGTACTACAGCTGTTTTTCAAGCTGGACTTGTTGCATCTGTTGCAACAGTAATTATGTTCGGTTCACCTTTAGCATCTCTCGTATGTTGCGAAAATCAAAAAAGAAAAGTCACCATTGATTTGTTCTCGTTTTTTCAGCGAGATGTTGTACAAAAACAAAGTACTGAATCGCTCTCATTACCATTATGTTTCGCCAATTTTATTGTTCCGATCGAATGGGTTCTTTATGGCATTTTAATTAATGATAAATTCGTTCAAGTAAAAACGAAAAAAAATCTATTGATTGGTTTTATTTTTCTTTAAATTTAGGTGCCGAATTTTCTCGGAGCTATTCTAGGTTTTATTCAAGTATCACTTTTTTATAAATATCCACGTCAATCAAGTCTTTTACCGAAACCAGCGAATCTCGGAGGACTTTAAAAAACAAATAATTACTTAATGACATTTTGAATCTCTTTCAATGTGATATGAGTTCCTAATTAATTCTTTTAATCGTTGTCTTTTCAATTCATAAGTTTTCAACACATGGTTGCAGTATTTAGTTTATTTCGAAATAACAAAAACAAATATTCTGATAAATAAAAATTGACCGATTTAATCCAAAGCCAAATTCGTTGTTATTTAGTCTCGATGATGATTGATAGGATGCTAAAACTCATCTGCTTGATATCAACTGAAGACTAAGTGCTGTCAGGGGCGATCTGAGAGACTAAATTCGAATAATGAAAAAGAAAAATCCAAGAACGATTTATCATTGTTGTAGATGAAGTCGAATCTTTCGGCTTTATTTGATTCAGCAAAAAAGGTTGCACTTGTTAGCGTTCCCGAAAAACCAGAAACACCAGTAGAAGAAACTGTTGAAGAAGAAGAAGAATCATCGACGACAACCAAGTAAAATGAAATATTTAATCGAAAAGAGGAAAATATTGGATTTGTTCGAATAATTTAAGAGTCGAACGTGAAATCGAAGATCCAGAAGTAGTTAATGCCGAAACGGTTTTTGTTGGCAATGTACCAACGACATGCACACAAAAAGTAAGATTGTTTATCAATCGATTGTCTCTGATCTATTGATTTTGTTTACGTAGGAATTAAAAAAATTGTTTTCTCAATTCGGTACAGTAAAATCAGTTCGATTAAGAAATCTCGTAAGTGAACATTTTCATAGATACTGTTTTTCGAAATACATATTTTAAGATACCTCTAAATCCTAAACGTGGCAAACGTCTTGCTTTTATCAAGTAAGTAACTAAATAGTAAAATTTTCTTTCAATTAAACGTTTTATTATTATTCAGAAAAGAACTTCATCCTTTACAAAAATCAATTACAGCTTATGTTCGATTTGACAATGAAGATAATGCGCATAGTGCTACATCTCTGTAAGTTTTCTAATCGAAACAAAACAAAGATTTCGAACTTCATCTCAGAAATGGCCATGTGTATAAAGATCATCATTTACGAGTTGATTTAACTCAAGATCAAACCAAAGAAACCAAAGTAATAAAATCACGAGCACAAAATCTGTTATTCGAAATTGATTTAGCATGATTTCAAACGAAGTATTTTCATTGGTAATTTACCATTTGATGTCACCGATGATGACGTTTGGAATGCATTCGAACAATGCGGTCAAATTGAAAGTACAATCTAACTCTAATCAGTAGTAAAAACATTTGAAAACGATTCGTTTTTCAGGCGTTCGATTAATACGTGATAAAGCAACAAGTGTTGGCAAAGGTTTTGGTTATGTTTTATTTGAGGTTCGTTTGGGAAAATTTTTTTGTCGTCAGAAATCAATGGTTAAGTTTTTTTTTATTAGGATGAAGCATCGGTTGCTCTAGCATTAAAATTAGAAGGAAATTGTCAGATTGCAAATCGACAAGTACGAATTAAGCCTGCTGTCAAAAAACCGAAAGTAAAATCGAACTTTTCAAGGTCAATTTTTGTTCGATTAGAAAGAATTTTTAGACATTCAATCAGAGAAAACCACCTGGCCAAAATCGTCGACCAATGAGACCGAAAAAAGCAACGCGTAGAGATACTGATAGTGAAGGTGTAAAGCAAGGTCGCGTCGAAAAACGACCTGCCGTAAAATTGAGAAAAGAAAAACAGAAGAAGAAAAAGAAGAATCTGTCGACAAAAACGAATAATTCACGTAAAGATGTTATTCAATTGAAAAAGAAAAAATAATTGTTGTTGTGTGTGTTTCTTTTTTTTGTTTTCTTTGAAAATAAAAATTGAACTTGTTTTGTTGTCATTATCAACATGTATCTTATCGATTCAAATAGGATTAGACGAATTTACAGTTTCATTTTTCAAATATGTGCACCGTTATGCAAATAAGAATATTATCACTAGGGGAGATGATAACAACTTGTCTCATTATCAGTTTTACGTATAAATTGTGTGTGAAAGAGAAACGAAGAAAACGCTAGTAGAATGGGTTCACTATGTTCCTGCATTTGTGGTGAGAAATCAGCAGAGATTGACAGAGTCAAGGATGGTCAAGCTGAAACGATACCTAAACGAAAAAGTGCTCAATCGTTAAATGCTGATGAAGAAGTCGCTGCGATTCATGTCAATGATAATCAATCGACGAATACAGCCGAACAAATAACCATTGTTCATGCATCATCAGAAATTATTGATGAAGATTTAACGAAACAAATTACTGAAGCAATTGAAAAATATGTTCTAACACTTTCTGATGCATATAAAGTAAAACATAAACAAACAACAATCGAAAGGGAGTATTTTCGTTTGTTCATAGGCTCGACATGCTTATATTGTTAACACAATGCAAAATTCAAGTCCACAACAATATTTTGGTCTTCTATTTTCGGATTATCCCGAGAAGAATGGTCTACTTGTAAAGGAAATGGCTCGAAAAGAGGTTACATCGGAAGAAGTTCAACAAAAATTAGTCAATCAAATTAATGAACAAATCGATTCAATATTTCAATCTCGAACTGCCAATTGGAATGATGGTGATAAGCAAGCAGCACGAACAGATGTACAAAATTTGATCGAGAAAAACGTCAAAGAAGCATTTGAACGTGTTACATTTGATTAAGACTCCTTTTCGAATAAAAGGAAAACAAAAAGATATTAGAAAATTTTTTTTTTCGTTATTATATTCATTTGTTTTTTTTAAATAAAATCATGCATACGTCTATCTAACAATTGGGCACTGTATCGCGTCAAAATGACTTACTCATAGAAATTTCTTAGTAAAAACCCAACGACGCAAAGGAAGAAAAAGGTATACAATCCTATTGGACGTGAATATCGATTGACAGAGGAGATTGAAATGGGGAAAATTCCTGTTTATTTCTCTCTTAACCTGCATATCGCTTGCTATAAATATCAGTTGAAACTGTACAATTTTCTTTAAGCATGGCCGGATTTTTCTTTCCAGGAGTTACAACACTAGTT
>ERZ778027.1362-NODE-1362-length-42024-cov-12.191594_pt1 | contig 42024 bp, 43 predicted proteins | sample MGYA00375757_ERZ778027 | MGnify/ENA primary metagenome ERZ778027 (study PRJEB29350, sample SAMN05389817) | bioreactor metagenome | isolation source: Ammonium sulfate bioreactor | place: South Africa: University of Cape Town | collected 2014-02-18 ...
CATTTGATTTCGATATAATTAACTATTGACTTAAGCTCCAATCGAGATTATAACGATAGTGAACAGAGATGAAGAAATATTTGCCTTACTATTGATAGTATTATTTTCTATTTGCTTATTATGTGACTTTGGCAGGTGCACGAGTCTTTGCACAATTTAACGAGATGTTTATTTCTCAGACAGACATTTAGCGGGTGGATACAAAATGGATACAGAAGAGTCGAGATCATCATGAATACATAATCTCCAATGAATAGACGACATTTGTCTTTGATTTTTCGCACATCTGAACAAACAACATAAAACGCGAGATATTTGTGAATTTCACAGTGAAAAAGAGCAAAAAGATCTATGATTGAAGGGGAAAAATAAATCAAAGTATTAGCTTTTGTCTACAAGACAAAATCACCATGAGAAATTACACAAAAAAAGAAAAAAATTCAATATTTTTTCTTTGTTCAAACAACAACAACAACAGCAAAAACAAAGGAAAAAGAAAAAAAGAAAATTAACTGACATTTTTTTTTCTATCGATCAGAACATTCTCAAGTGGTTTTCGCTAATAATATTCTCCATTTCTTCTAAACCGCACTTTTCTTTTGTTCTTCATCTTCATTTCTCTCTTTCTCTTTCTCTGTCTCTCTGTCTCTCTGTTTCTCTTATTGACACAGAGGAAGTATGATATAAAACAATAGTGTGAGTAACAAGTCTTCACCTTGACGGTGTGTTGTAAAGAAAATAAACAAGAGAGAAGAAAACGACAACACGAACATTGAAGTTTGTCTACTTTCAATTAACAAAGACGAACGACATCAACATAACGACAAGTAAAGAAAGGTGAGTGCGCTTGTAAAAACATCTTTCAAAACCTTTTTAAAAAATTGGACTGCACGACTCTTCACTTAGTCTCAGTTAAAAGCTCTTTCGTCTTTATCGATGTTTAGATTTCATTCTTTATGTTCTTCACTTTCGAACCTTAAAACTTTTATCATATTTATCCTTTTTTCATCTTCATCATTTTCTTTCTTTTTTTTCTTCGACAAAAAAATTTTTGACGTATAATGAAATAGATTGAGGTAACTTTAATCGTATATTTGAAGAGGACAAAAACGAAATAGAAAAGGATCAAAATCATCGGATTGAACAAATGAGAAATATAGACAAAAAAAGAATGATGGGCGGTTATGTATATCGACTCGAGAAATGTTTTCATAGGGATCATCTATTAGACAACAAAAATGTACAGAGACAGCTTGCAGACAGACCGTCGTCGTCGTCGTCTGTATAACACTAAATCAAATAAATCTCATTCAATTAGTTCGAAACGAATAAAATAATGAGTACTCTTGTCGTTTTGTTTTGTTACAAATGAAGATGAACGGAAATCAACATCGAGGTATACATCGTTTTCTTCTTTTTTTTTTCTTCTTTTTTAATATTATTATTAATTTTACATTCAACAGATGATATACTTTCATTCGAAAGGATCTATCGAAATGAATGAATGAGTGATTTAATTATCGTATTCATAATTTCACAGATGTATGCCATTACTATTAAGTAGAGAGAGAGAAAAGAAACATGTCATTCGTCTGTCGAAAATAAACTCATAAGTTTCAGCTGATGATCTTTTGTTAATAAACAGAGAGCGATTTTATTGATAGATTTCCTTTTTTTTCCCTCTTCGACTTATTTCTTTTGTACTCCTTCAACATTGTTTCGTTGAGTCTGTCCTTGGAAATGAGAGAGAGAGAAAAAGAAACAGTAGAAGTGCATGAACACTACGGCTTGTTGCCACGTATTTTGATTGTAATCGAAAAAAAAGAAACACTTTCTGTGTATTTCAATCAATGATTGAAATCAAACCGCACAATAACAATCTTCTCACTTTCGTTTCTTTTTTTTTCATTTTTTCTCGGACATGAGCAAAAAAAACAATAAAAAAACGCACGTACAGAAAAGAAATTGGAAAGAATTGTCATTCGATGAGACGACAGACCGTCTTAAAAAATAAACTATCAAAAAAATAATGGCAAACCAGAGAAGCACCGATCGATAGAAATATTCTTAATCGGATTTTTTTTATCAACTTTCTTTATTTGTTCTGCTGCTTGAATACAGAGGATCGAACGGTGAAAAATAACAAATAAAAATAGCGATAATAACCAGGTAGATTTTTACAAAATTTCTTCTCTAGCATAAATGTATATATATATATATATATCAGTTGTTTTGATTAAGACGAAGACGCCATATCATGTATCGAAACACGTACGAGATTAATTTTTTAACCTTGTTGCTTCGATTTTATTTTATTTTTTTCCCTTTAAATTTATAAGATGTAAAGCGAAGGAAAAAAGTTAGGTTTCAACTTTCAATCTTTTTTTTTCTCTGTACTAATCAACGTCTACATACTTATAAATGAATATATATATATATATATATATACGACTATTTGCGTGCAAGCTTAGCGGAAGCGACGCCTAATGATAATCCCTTCGTCTTTTACTTGCTGTCGTCACTTCGAACCATGTTCTGTGTATTTGATTTTGCTTTCTTAATGCTTTTTTCTCCATATTCTTTCTTCTTCTTCTCTCTCTCTATGTGCTTTTTTCTTACGTCTCTACTTCTGTTACTCCCCACTTAACAATCAAATTTTTTCCTCTTCGTTGCCGGAAAAGAAACTTGTTGTTCACATTGATTGAATATGATAAGAAGAAGAAAAAACGCATCATCAATTGCTCATCTTCCACGAGCAATCAGTGTAAATGTCTAACATTTCGTGTTCGCGAAGGTACTTGTAAGCTTCTAATTTAAGTCATAATTGTCTATTGCAATCATCATCATCATCACTTCCACATGTGTATATCAAGAAATAAGACAGAGAAAACAACAAAAGCAAAGGTCTTTGTCCATTATGCTGAGATATGCACACACACATATATGTATGTATGTATGTAGAAAAAATCACCTGTGCTCTAGGCTCTGTTTGATAGATGTAGGATGTCAAACAATTAGACATGTAGAAACAGACATCAATCGATCGATTGATAGAGAAAAGGAAAACTACACTGACAGCGATCTAGATAATTATACTGATAAGAAAAACCTTATGCAAAATGATGCCATTCAGCCTTAATGAGAAAGAGAAACAAACGAATGTTTAACTTTGGAAAACCTTCCGTTTTTCCTGTTATTATTATTATTATTATTGATCTTGTTGTTTTTGTTGTTGTTAGCATAGAGTAGGTTGATATTGAATTAGGGATCAAAGATGATATTATATATGTGCTCAGGTGTCAATTTCTTGGTTTTTTTCTCTCTTTTTTTGTGGTTTTTTCATGCTCATTCTCTCATATTTGTCATTTCTGGTTAGTTTATTCTCATTTCTGGTGCCATATATACATTAGTATTCACCAGTCGCTTTTGTCATTTTCTCATTTCATATTTTTTTTCTCGTATATATATATATATATATATATATATTACACTTGTATAAATACGTGTCTATGCGCGTTTTGTTTAGTATGCGTATGTGTTTGAAAGGACCATTCGCGGCAATAGTGAGAAGATTTGTACCTTAACTGTTCGTTCTTCTCATCCGTTACATATGTGTACATGTGTATACATATGTAAAAAAAATATCAATTATAAGTCTATTACCGTTATGAGTATATGTTGTTGTTCATTTGTGAACGACGATACAACTTCGAAGGCGTCCCGTCTCGTCATCCGTGTAACATTTCTTCTTTTTTTTTAAATAATTTTACTCAATCAATATATATGATAGAAAAAAAAAACAGAAAGATATTTCTTCATTTCCTTTTCAGGTAATAACATCTGGTGTAACACAAATTGAAAGTACATCGAATACTGTTTCGGACTCGACAGCACCATTATTAATCAATTCTGCACATTCAATTACTAATACAAGTGTTCCTTTAACAACAATATCAGTAACAGCACATAGTCCAATGTCTTCCGGTGTTGGCGAAACGGTGAACACATCGACACGTTCAGTATCAATTGAATCAACTACACGAGCTCGTTCGAATGTTCGAGATACGTCACCCTATTCATCATATTCATTATTAAATCAATCAACAAATGCCCAAGTAACTGATAATCTACGTGTTCAACATCAACGTGAAAAACAAGAATTATCGGAATTAAACGATCGTTTTCGAGGTTATCTCGATCGTGTTAAAGTTCTCGAAAATAAAAATGCGAAATTAACTGGTCAACTCGACGATGTCACCAAAGCATGGGGTTCATCGTCTCAAGCGATCATATCTCAATATTCAGCACCATTGGATCGTCTTCGACAAGAACTCAACGAAAGCATGGTCGACGAAGCCGATCTACAAACACGTTTACGTCGTTCACATTATACAATCGATAATTATCGTTCATTACTCAATGATGAACGAGCTTGGAATGATCGTCAACAAGAAAAACGTGAACAATTGAAATTAGAATACGAGCATTCATGTGCTGAATTAGATGCTTTACAAAAATCGTACAAACAAGTCGAAGATCAATTGAAAACTTTACTTAAACAACGAGATGATTATCTTCAAGAAATCGAACAATTAAATGAACAATCTTATAAAGCAACAATCGATCGAATTAAATTAGATTTACAAGTTCAAACACTTCGAGAAGAAATACCATTTCTCAATGATATTCATGCACATTTAATCAGTGAATTCGAACAATTAAAACCAAGTAATGGTATTGATACACAATTATTCTATCGACAAGAATTAGAAAAAGCTATTCGTGATATTCGTCGAGATTTTGAAACATTACATTCGGCACAACGAAAAGAAATGGAAGATTATTATAATGTTAAGATTGAAGAAATTCAAAATGATGCCAAGAAACTTCTACCATTACAATCTCGACAAGATGAATTATTGAAAATGGCCGAACAAATCAAGGCAGCGAAATTCGAATTAAACGATTCGCAGAAATCATTGATCAACGAAAAAGAAAAATTCAAAGATTTACAAGATCGTCTTGGCAAACTTGAAGAAGAATATAATTACGTTCGTGAACAACGAAATGATGCTAATGATGCTATTAACAAAGATTTAGTACTTGCACAAGAACGTATTCAACAATTAACAGGAGAAATCGATACGATCTTACGAAGTAACATTACATTGGAATCGGAAATCAATGTCTATCGACGATTATTGGATAGTGAAACAAAACGTCTTTCACAACAACCCGTCGAACCAGTTCAATCGCCTGAACCAGCACCACCTTCATTCGGTAGTGAACTCGGCAAAGTTTTCAATAAAAAAATCAAAAAAGGTCCCATTGCTATCAAAGATTGTTCACCTGATGGCAAATGTATTACATTAGAAAATAGTTCAACTGATAAAGATGTTGATGTTTCAAATTGGGTATTAAAACGACGTGTTGAAGGTTCAGCAGAAATCGCCTATACAATTCCATTTGGCTTGACAATGAAACACGGTAGTGAATTGAAAATCTTTGCTCGTAGTGCACAAAATGCACATCATCGACCACCATTACAAGTTGTTAATGATAAACTTGACTCGTGGGGTATGGGAACGGAATGTGAAACGAAATTATTCAACGAACAAGGAGAAGAAAAAGCTTCACATTCACAAAAAATTGTCTTTGGCTCGGAGACAACACGTAATTTACCTTAGTAAGTTTTGCATCTGTGAAAGTCAGATAATAGATCGAATGCTCCTTAACTCACCTACTACCTAATTTTTGTTTGAGTAAATCAATTAATAAAACAATTTCTGATTTAGCAATCTGAATTGGCCTCAGTGTAAGTGAAATATTTCTTTGCGGACAAACGACACTCCTCCTCATCTTTCTCTCTCTCTCTCTCTGTTCAATGGCGGCGGCGGGGCGCGATTTTCATTTTGCTTCTATTCGCATGGAAAAGTTCAATCTTTTGCATGAAAACAAAACTTTATCCAAACAAAAATATATCAATTGTTCTTTTGATTTTTTTTAGGAATTTAATGACAAGAGAAAATAATGAAGAAGAGCGAGTGACTAAATATCATGACGGCACGATTTTAAATTTCGAACATATTTATCTTTGCTCTATTTATTAAAACGATATGTGTAGAGAAGATTTTATTTGATTTGATTTCTTTTGTCTTTTGTCTTTGTAAATAAGAATGAAATTGTTTTTTTTTAAATCAAAATGATAATCATCAACAACGACGACGACCAATTCGAATATTTAACAAAACAATACATTCTTTTTTCTGTCTCGCTTTTTTTGTCTTTGAATCTGCTTCTTCTCTTTTTTTTCGTCTTTTGTCTCTTTATAGTAGTTGAATTTAATGATTTATCATCTTATATAATTTTGTTCATTGTGGCAGAATAGTTTTTCAATTTCTCTCTTTCTCTCTCTTCTTTATCTGTTATTTTAATTTTGGCTGCTTGCTTTCTCGTCTTGCTGTATCTCTTTTCTTCTTCTTCTTCTTCTTTCTCTCTTTTTTGTCTCTCAATTGTCTGTTATATTAGTGAGGGTTATCAATGTCCCTCTTTTTGAATTTCCCAGGCCTCTTATCAACATTGTTCACTCGCGCGCTGATTTCTTCTTCTTTTACCAAAATAAAATTCATAAAGTTTAATAAATTAATATTATCGAATTTTTCTATTCATATTTTGTTTGGCGATGATTGATGTGTCTAAAAGTCCGGATTAAAGATTAAAAAGAAAAAAAGCAAAAATGAAATTGAAAAAATGTGAACGTGTTCTTGCCGATTTATATCAAATAACGGTATTAATAATTCATACCGATGACATTGCCAATCTGTTATGTAAGAACGATTGCCTCGAAGAAAAACAATATTTGACATTTGAGCAGACTGAAGGCACTTCGTTGTGAAATTTTTAATTAAACACGATGGTTATAATACACCGCTGAAATTTTCTTGTTTTCTACTGTTAATCGATTCATATACGTCAAAAGAATATTTAACCGATCAAATATCTCAATGAGACGAAATCTGAGACGATTCATATACTCACTTCTGACATAAAGAAAATAAATTGAAATCCAGTAATCCTCATATAGAACAAAAGATCGAGATAAATACTGACATATTCAATTCGTTTGTCGATTGTTATTTCTTCTTGCAGCATTATTCTAATGATGTAACAGGATAAATGTCAAAAAATACGACAACAACAAATTGTTCGATTGATCTATACTCTGTTTGAGAAAACATCAATCACATCATACGTCAGCTGTCATATTAAGCAAAAGGCATATTTATTCTTTTTCTCTCCCTCACTAATTATGCCTTAAACTGGTCTGTTTGAAAGTTCAAATGAAATTGTTGTCAAAAGTTTAAGACACCTTCGAATAGCGTAATTAAAGAAGCATGCGTGTCGATAAACGATAATCACAGATGTAAAAGAATGTTTCTTGTGTTTTCTGTCATGCTTGATCGCTAGTCAATCGATTTAAAGGCGTGTTCGATTTCCTTTTAACATCAAACAAGTGACCATCACCACCTCATTTTCAATAGCAAAGATCAAATAAGAAAATCATTAAATCACCGTGTTTTCGCAGAAAAGAGAACATATGTAGCTATGTATATATATATATTCGTTGAACAAAACTATTTCTCTATCATTCAATATGATATCAAGACAAGAAGTTAACATTGTTCTCAACACACTTCTTCAATATAAATATCTTCAACCAGTTAATCAACTTTCTTCGAAAATTAAACTTCATTATTCAATCAAATTACTCCAAGTAATTGTTTTTCATTGAAATTCTTCAATTTATTTTCTTATTATTTCAAGTTAGCTAAACAATATGATTTATCTGATGAAATTTTCATTCGTGCAAATGCTCTTCTTCATAAATATCTTCTTTCAACTTGTTGCATCGAATTAAATGATTCTCTTCTTATTGCTTGTCTATCTTTGTCAACAAAATTATCTCAACATTCCACAATGACATTCTTCAACAGTGAATCAACAATCGTAAGTCAATTGTTGAATGCATTTGTTTGTAAATAATTTCTTATTTAGATGAACGAAAACATCATTTGTAATGGTGTTGATTGGGATATCGATGTGATAACATCTGTTCATTTTGTTGAAGCTATATTATTGCATCTAAATGATTGTGTAATCAAACATCAAATTCGAAAATTAACTTATGAATTAATAGTTATGTGTTTGATCAATGTTGATTGTTTGGATCTATCGATGTCATCGTTAGGAATCGGATGTTTATTGATGATTTGTGAATTGTTAAATTGTTGTGAGATAATTCCTGAAGAAGTATTCGAATGTTTCAACGATCAAATTGATTTATTAGAAATATGTTTTCATATTCGACAAATTCTTTTCACGAATGACTCAAATGAATTCGAATTGTACAAATAATATTTTATACAACAGTATCGATAATCCAAATCTGTCTCTCTCTATATATATTTTAAAAAATCTTATATTTATTTTTGAATATAAATTGTATCCGTATTATCTAATGTAATAAATATTCGAATATTTCTTGATGGATGCACTTGATGACTAAAACGATAACGTAGATTATTTTCGTACTCGTACAATGTTTTAGGCGAGATCAGTCGAGTGTAAACGCCTTCGTACCCAGGGGAAAATATAAATAAAGAAATATTCGTCAACAAGATTGTGGGTTGTTTAATACATTCGACTGATTTAATACATCAATTACGCAAATGTAGTTATTTTTAGAGAAACGAAGTTATATAAGAGGAGTTTTTTTTTGCTACAGATACATCATTTACAAATATCTTCAATTTTTACTACATACTATAACATTTTAAAGCTGAATAATGTCTGCTTTTGATGGAAATCGTGATGGTTTTATTAACGGTGCTGAATTTAATGATGCACGTGAATTTGCAGCTGGAGATGTCAATCGCGATGGTGCATTGAATCGTGCTGAATTCGCTCGTGTTGACAGTAAATTCATCGATTAGAGTATTGCATTACAAAACTATATTGTTTCTCTTTGCATAGATCCAGGCGAGTTCAATCAATACGATACAAATCGTGATGGTCTTGTCGATACACCTGAATTTGCTCGCGGTGAAGCTTTTGAACACCGAGGTAACTTTCGTATTGTTGATATATTGTTTTAATCTTTTCTTTTTTAGCTGGACTCTAAGTTGTATCGAACAGATCTTAATGAACTAAACACGCGTTTTATTTATTCTTTTTTTTGTTAATATCAAATAAAACGAAATCATTTTCTTAAACTTTTAAAAAACTCATTATGAACAACGTGCTGCCCTCTTTACTTGTCAGTCAATGACATTTTACTGACGCAAACTCGCATGCCCTCAAAAATGCACATGTACATTTTTTTTCTTTTTTTTCTGTCATAAAATGACTGGTTCAGTAAAAAAAAGTACCTTCGAATAAACGCATCGACAATATGTGGATTCGTGATTGAAATGATATATTTGTTCGTTATGAGAATATTGAGAAATTTATATAAATATAAAAGTAAACCGAAACTCATGGATGTTAAAATTTGGTCGAAGAAAAACGCTTTACTCATATGGATAATCTTCATTTTTTGTTTAACAATTTATGTCAGATTCAATCATACGCAGTTCGGCGATAAGTCTGTCGAAGGTATGAACAATGATCTACATTGAAAATTGAATTCCATTTCCCTTTCTCACGTGTATTATCAGGCCATTTTTGGGTGCTTAGTGACGCACATGTTGATATGCAATATCGAGCTGATGGTGATCCAGCTTCACGTTGTCGAAATCAAACATTAAACAATCTCAAAAAAGTCTTTCGAAAATTTGGTCATTTCCAATGTGATACGCCTATCGAACTTCTAATCTCTGCTATATCAGCTGCGAAAAGACTCGATTCCGATGTGGATTTTGTTATTTGGCTTGGGTAAATCGATTAGTTCTTTTTTTCTTCCTCGATGACTTTTTTCTTTCCGTTTCTAGAGATTCAACAAATCATCGATCGCCTGATGAAAATACTACTATATCTATTAATCTAAATTTTACTCAAGAGCTACGAAAATATTTTCCCCAAACACTTATTATTCCCGTTTTAGGTCCTATTTCTACTCTATGACTTTATTGAAATAACTATTGCACTCGTTTCCTTTTCAGGCAATCACGATATTATTTTCACACAAAATAATTCCGAACGTTTCGCTAATTTCTATTTCAAAACAAAATACGATCTTCTATTAACTGATGATCATGCTCGACAGACATTTCTTCGAGGTGGTTACTATTCTCTTCGTCATCAAACATACAAAAAAACCAATCGATTAACTCTCCGATTCGTTGTATTAAATACTGCAATGTTTCAACCGCAATACTCCAGTTATTTTAATAGCAATGAACCAATGGAACAAATTGAGTATGTCACTTAATTAATATTTAATCCTCTCAGATAGATATGGATGAGAAAATGTCATTAGAACGGGCTTTGTTCGTGCTTGTTGACAGATATATTCAATCGAATGATTGCTTTTTTTCAAAGAAAATCTATCGTGACATTTATTCTTCTCACTTGAACAAATGCTCTTCTGTCGAAAACATTCTTTTTTTTGTATATTTGACAGAAAAATCAAAAAGAAAAATAATTAATTTAATCATAATTGACATGTTACTATTTTTAGTTGGTTCAATCGAACAATGTCTCGATCAGTTGAACTTCACGAACAAATTCTTCTTCTTGCTCACACACCATTTGGTATTAATGAAAATCTTCTATATCGTTTCTACGATATGAAATATGAACAAAAGATTCTATCGATAATCGATCAATACTCTTCGAATATAATCATGTGTCTCAGTGGTCATCGTCATCAAGATTCGTTTCGTCTTTATTCTTCTTCAAAAGGCAAACTCGGCCTACTTGGCCATCCACCTATCAGTCCAATTAGTTATCTAAGTCAACCATCGATTCGAAAATATTCTTACAATAGACAATCTTTAGTTTTAAATGATTATGAACAATATATTTTGAATATAATCGATGCTGAACGAACACAAACAGATAAATGGACATTTTCCTATCGATTTTCTTCGTGGTATCATCAAAGCAAACAAATCACCTCTCAAAGTTTATATCATTTAATTAATTTAATTCGAACGAATTCATTCTATTTGAAACGTTTTCTATTAGCTAAACATAGTACCGATCGAACAGTATTAACTAATCATAAAATTATTCAAACAACATGTGCATTAACATTATTAAATTTCGATGAATTTATTTTTTGTACACGTTTATTGGAGAAAAACAACTATTCGTTCTTTAATTTAACAATTAATAAATCATTAGAAATGAATTTATTGTTGAACGAACAATTAATTGAATATCGATTGATTTATCGGCGTACAATTGTCTGTTTATTTATTGTTTTGTTTCTCTGCTTTAGTATTATTTATTGGTTATTTAGGAAATATTTTGATAATTGAGAAAAAATAAAAAGATCTGCTAACAGAACAATTTCTTTTTTATCCTCAAAACAAGAGAAAAAAAGGCTCGAAGATTAATTGTCATTTAATGTAGACGAAAACTAGTCGATGACATCTGTGACCTTGTGTCTCAATAAGTTCTATTAGCACAATCGATAAACGTATTTTCAATCTGTTCGATGGATTTAGCTGACGGAATTGAGTCAATCTATTGTGTTTTCTTAGGTTCCATCGGGGTAAAACAGTACGATCATCGGATTTTTCATTATTTAAAGTAAAAAAAAAAGAATCTAAGACACACACAACGATTTTATATTTATATGTATACACAAATTATTTTCAGTTCGTCACACACACACACGCACTTGCATTTTTCTTATCCGATTGTATGTTGTGTTGTGTTATTTATTTCTCTGCAATTTCGAAACAACATAAGAAAGAAAAGAGAAATACGATGGAATGGAATAACAACGATGCTAGTGCCATTTCCGCACATCGAGTAGATAATTTATTCTAAGAGCTAGGACGGAGACTCTCGAGAAGAGAAAATCAAGAGAAAGAAGAGAGAGAAAAAAAAGGAAATCTTTATCTCGTCTGTGTCTCGTTGGCCGTTAGATCATAGAACTACATTTACGTTAGAACTCCCTCGTTTTGACGAAGACTGTCCGTTAATAGAAAAATACTATGGTAAGTGATATGTTTATGCCGTTGCTGATTGAAGTTATTTTCTCCAACGGAAAAATCTAACTCTCTCAATTAACTGAATTTAGTCGAATCAAATGAATGATTTCTGGAGTGAAAAAATGAAGCATCTGTTCTATTTATATGGTATTAGGACAAAGAATTTGTTTTTTGTTTGTGATATTTTGGGTTTTATTTTATGCAAATAGATGCAGACCGAGATGGTTCAATTACACCTGCTGATTTCGAAATTCTTGCAAATAAATTATCAACACTTATCGGACAGGATGACATCAAACGAAAAGAAGACTATGCAGCTGCAAGGAAAACTCTTTGTCAAGAAATTATGCGTGCCGATGCCAATCAAGATGGCAAAGTAACATTAGGTAGACAAGCATCTTACTTGTGAATTTGTGAATAGAAGAAAAATGAATCGATGTTTTTTTTTATTTCGATGAATAGAAGAATGGTTAGATTTTCATCGAAATCTCGCTAATGAATTGCATAAACCGGATACGAATCCGGATATTTTAGAACAACTAGCCGAACGTATTAATACAACATTTAATATGCTTGATTTGAATCATGACGGTTATATTGCCAAAGATGAATGGGTTAAAACATGTCAATTCTTTGGTGTTGATCAACAAACAGCCGAAAAATCATTTGAACAAATAACAAACGGAGATAAACTCGAAGAAGACGAAGCAAAACGATTGTTTTTCGAATATCTCAAATCAGACGATCCTAATCATGTTTCGAACTGTTGTTTATGTTTCTTATAAGATCGAGAAAAAAAACACACAGAAAAATAGAGAAATCCACGCACACACGTACGCATTAAATATTTTATCATTTATTATTTTCTTTTTTGTCAATTATAAACGAATATAAATGTTGTTTAAGTACTTTTTTCTTTTGTTTTGATGTTGTCTTTTCTTACAGATGTATTCCCGTAAATTGTACAAGCAATAACAATAGACAGGTTCAATACGAAACTTATTAATAAATTAATAACCATACTCATGTCTTTTGTTTGTACAAGATTTGTTATTATTCGAGCTAAATAATAAATGAAAAAAAGAAGAACATCGATTTCAATTATTTAGTTTTATCATTCTACCGAAATTGCTGTAAGCAGCTATTGCCCAACCAGTACGACTAACTTGTCCGGCACTTTTATTCGAAATAATCGTTCGTAATTGAATAATTTTCGATGAAGCACCAATTGGAATTACGCACATCTTTTAATTTCAATTTTTAAAATATATTATTTAAATTCATTATCTTACAGTGCAAATACCTAGCCATGCTTCTGGTACGAAACCTGAAATACTTGCTAACACATACAAACAAAAACTATATTGAGAAAGATATTTTATGTAGTTTTTTTCATTATTAACGTTTTTTTTTTCTAATTACAAAACTATTCCGAATAATGGTTTGGTTTGATCCGTTTGCTTGTCTTTTCCTTTCGTTGAAAATCTTGATAATGCATAGAGGAGAAGAATATCTAATCACAAGAGATTTGTTTCATTTATTTCAATTTGAAAATTATCTTCTACCTTGAATAAACAGAAAGATGTATTCAAAAAAAGCAGACAATGGATAATTTCTCCATAAATTATAAGTCAATACGAGTGTATAACTAAACAAATAAACAATTGAATAGAATTGATAAGATTTCGATTGATTATTTTTACGCAGTTTCTTCGAGTAGAACCGATGAAACCGAAATACTATCGACATTTTTCGTTTTATATATACGAATAATCTGTGGTAGTTTTTGTATAAGACATAAAACATTCACAGACAAACTTAAGAGTTGCAGAAAAACCATTGATTATCAGAATTATTATCTAGAAAATAATAAAAGCATAGACGATTTTACATTTAATGAATTTCTAAGTTATTTCAAGGATTTACAAAACATCTTTCCGATGAATACGTAATGAACTGATTTGAATACTAATTCATGTAAAACGTAATTGATGGTTTTGTTAAATATATCGATAAAATCTATGTATGATCATGGCTTTTATTTTTCCATTAAAAGAAATAAAAATCGGTCGTAATCTCGTTCTTTTATCAATGAGAAAATAGAAAACGTGTGTGTGTGTGTGTGCATGTATATTGTTTTTCTTTTTCTTTTCTTCTGTTTTCACCAATAGAATACTCTAAGCTTAGATGTCGAAATCGAAAAATGAAATATGTCGCCAAAATCTAATCAATTTTTGCTTTGTTTTTCATTCGGATTAGACAATATCTAATTGTCGAATAGATTTATCCGTAAAATATCAATAAACTAATGGCCAAGGTTAAATTTTGTACTCTATTAAAATAATAGTGTCATCACGAAATGTTCTTGCCAACAGATTTCATTCTCAGAATGTATTTTAAGCTGATTATTTGTCCTTTTTTTAGTAAGGCCGATAACCTTATCCCTCGTGGTATTTATCTTCTTTTTTAAACAATGAACGTATATAGTGCACTGACAAAGTTCTTTTTTTCTTAATTATGCATTGAAAAAACAAAAAGGTTTTGATTTGACAAAAAGAAAACTGCGTGATTTCTTCGTATAAACTTGATGATGCTCATTTATTTAAAAATAGTATTTTCTACTTCGTTTTTTTTGAGTCTATAATAGTGAATCTTTTGTTTCGATTCATTTACAAAGACAATTTAGAAATGTTCACTTATAACACTCTACTGCATTAATTTCATAAACAAATTGAGTCCATTAAAATTTATGTGTTTTACAAAAGAATTGTAAACAACAATACGTCTATTGGAAAAACAGTGATTTTAAGATTTATTCAGTGAAAAAGAAGAGAAAAACAGAGAGAGAGAGAGAGAGAGAGAGAGAGAGAGAGAGAGAGAAAATCCAATCATATCGGTCTATCAAGAAACGTGTCATTATAATTAGCAAATAATAGACAGTTTCGCTTCGAGATGACATAAGCTTTCCGCTATGAACATCGACATTATCGTCTTCTCTTCAGAATCTTTCTCTCGCCGCCTCTCTAGTTTTAAAACTTGCCTTTTCTCTTTTTTTTTCTAGACTTTTCCGGACATATTCTTTCAAGATATATATATAAATACACTACCTGCCATTTCGATTGTCAAATTATCATCTTATAAAAACAGAAAACATAACTTCTTCTTTTCTTTTAGTTCTATCTATTTATCTGCAAATCTCAATCATGGTTTCTGCTTCGAATTTAATCAAATATCTCTTCATCTCAACACGTGAGACATTATTAAGAAAATTGAAAATATTTTCTGCTTTTTCTTTTGTAAAATTAGTTTTACTTTGCTGTCTTATTCAATTATCGGCAAGTCTTAGTTTGAATAATGATTTAAATGATTTCGATCTTGGCGATGATCTCTACGAAACATTACCAATTCAACATCATCGTCTTCATCATCAAGAATTTCGTCGAGCTTCATTACGTTATCATCCACATGTTTTGTATAAGAAAGCCAGTCTTCGACCAATCATCGGTCAAAACGGAAAGATTGCATTCACAAAACGTGATCAAGTTTAAATGTTCTCACCGCGAATAATAGATATTTATAAATATATATTTATGTTTGTGTTTTTAAATAAACAGACAAGCAAAAAAAAGATTTACATCATTTTCAAACTAACATAAATTATTGAAATAAAACGAAAAATCAACTATGAACACTTTTTTCTTTTCGTTCGCTATTTCACATTTGTTATCTGATCAGTTTAACGAGAAGTTAAAGATCATCTTGCATTGAATAAAATTTGAAAAAGAAGATTCTCGTATATGCTTCGATAATTTTCATTACGAATCAACAGACAGATGATAGACTACGCAGTCAAATTATTGTCAGACATAATTAGTTAATGCGTATTGTCAAACAAATCATGTCGTTTGGCGTCGCCAAAGAAAAACATATATTTTCACAAATTTATATTCATCGTCATTTACGCCCATTTAACGTCGTATGTTACCGATGAATTTGAATTTCATATGAGTATTGTGATCGATTCGAATTAGTTAAATTAATCGTATTTCGACGAAGGATTGCCTGAGTATTAAACAACTGACAGGTTATTTTAAAGTTGTCGGTACTAATTAATAAGCGTTAACAGAATATTTGCACTCGAGCACTGATGAAAAACAGAAGTTTTTTTTTTGTAGCTTTCGTACTTTGTGAGCGAATCAGTTCAAATGTTGATATTTGAACAAGATCATTGAATTACAATACCTTCCTTTGCGAATTAGTAATACGAACTAAATGATATTTAATGGAATTGACGAACAAAACATCTATACTTCGCATACTTTCTCTGCACGAATACCCAAAGTAGTGAAATGTTCGAGCATAATAATTAACTGTTTACGCATGAAATTATCAAATAATTTTTTCAAGTTTATGATTGTATATAATCTTGTTCAGTAGCCACATATTTGATAGTAATTAGATGTCTTCAACGATTATTTTTGGCTTGTTTTTTTCATGTTAATTCGTCGATATCGTGTTATCTCGAACGATATGCTAATCTGTTTTCCATAGCCTTGACTCGTATCGAAAAAATCGATTAGCACCGTTAATAATTAGTATATGAAAAAAATCAATTACAATCAAATCTTATTGGTGATGACATTTTTAGTGTTTTGTTTACACTATTCAATGGTCACCGAAAGATAATTTAATGAATGAATTACTTGAAATTCTCGAAATATTGAAAATAAATCACGTTATTGTAAATGAAATTCATTATATATTCATCGACATGTGTATAGGCATTTGATTGATCGATTTTAGTTCATTATTTTTATTCAAATAGTGACAATGTTAAGTAGACGTTAGCCATATTATATTTAGATTCTTTTTTGTTTTATGAAAACACGAAACTTGTCTATGGAGAACCTATAATTCATTATTTAACGTTCAAGAACTCGGTGATTTTAGCTTTTGCATATTTCTTTTATACTACATTAAATATTCTTTTTAAATATTCCGACTATTTATTGGTTAAACACGAACAATGAAAATATCTTTAATCGATATAAAGGAAAAACTATTGTTAAGAAAGATTTCTTTGACACTATTCAATAAACAGATTCCGCACGAATGATGACATAAGTGCATTTTCTTGATAAAAAGAAAATGTTCATTCATTGAAAAGCGCAAACATAATTCATTTTCAAATGTTAATTTCTCCAATTTTTATCTTTACTCTCGGATTTGTTTTTTACTTAGGAAAAAACATCGAGATATTTCACCTGTAAAAAGTCTACAAAGCTAGGTCAAGTATAATTGAGAAGAACTTGTCAAATGTCTCTCTCCGTCATAAGTGCTGAATATTTGATTGATTTTAATGAGAACTTCTACGATTGTCTAGTGAAAAAAGAAAGAGCTGATGAATTTGCAGAAACGACATTTGTTTATATTTTTATTCATCGCAGGCGAGCTTAATCCTTGAGGTATTAACAATCTAGCCGAAGGAAATTCACTTGACTTGATTGTTTATCTATAATGAAGAAAAACATATTTTTCAATATCTCTGGTAAGTACCGATCGGCATGGAATTTTGAGATTTCCTATCGAAAATATTAGATGTATATAACTTGAGGCGAGCAATTATAGAATGATACCCTATAGAAACTAATATTAGTCCAAATAAAGAGTCGAATGAAGACACTTCAAGCTGATAAATCATAAAGGTTATTTCGACTTTCTTTCATCGCCATTTCATTATTTTGCAATATATCATATGTTTTAAGAAACAGATTGATTTGATTTAATCATTCTTCTCGTGTCTTTTATTTATTTATGTGAGATAGCTATTTGTCGAGTTATTATTCTCAAATGTATAAAAAGATTCTCGAATACATCACGATAGAATCAGTAAATACTCTTTTTAACGAACTATTGTTTCTCGTAAAACTCATTTTATATTCCTTCCGAAAAAGAAATGATTTTCCTGTGCAACATCATCAGCCGTTAATCACGCTCAGATATTTTTTAAAAATTGTGATGCTAATATTTTCTGTTTTTTTCTTCTATCATTAGTTGACATATCTTGTAGAAAATGTGTACGAATTGAATGTCATTGAATAAAAGAAGAATTTCCCAGGCGAGCACTGTTGTTTGCTATATTTGACACCATGAAAAGGACATGTTGAAAGTTATTGCAGTAAGAATACAATGCTGCTCTTTGTCGTATCTGAGAATCTATACATGCAGCGTAATAGTAGTGTTTTGTTCTTGATATACGTGTCAGTAACTAAATCGAGCAAATAACTAAATAGGATAGATGACAGTTAGTCGACAAAGATAAATGTTAACCAACAAGTTTTTAACATAGAATGTGAGATTAAAATTAAGATTAAAAAGTAGAAACATAGAATAGATCACATATTTATGTTTAATAAATATTAAATATGAAAACAAGATTTCACCAAAGAAGCTTAAAATTTAATTAATTTATTATCCTGAAACGAGACGTTTTTTGTTTTCAATCATAAATAAAAGACTGGAAAAGTCACAAACGTAAGCATTTAGTCGATGTTGTTTTTGTTAAAAATTCTAATTGAACACATTGCGTTTCTTTTTTTGTTCTTTGATTAAATGAAACACATAACTTAATAATTGAATAGACAATGAGCTAGACAACAATTGTTCGATTTTTGTGTTATTCGCTTTTGTCATTACATACGTAAGAAAAAGGAAACAAGAATCCAGTCTACCTTCTGACGTTAGTATCGTCTTTTGTGAATCTTGTTTTTCATTTACGCTTATGAAATAAAAATCATCCACGTACTCATATTCTGTGCGTAGTCTAGTATATTATTTTTCTCACATTTGTATTGTTCCAATGACTATCTCGAGAGACTTTTAGACAACAATATATATAGAGAGAGATATTTATATATATATAAAACAGAAGGACGCCAGTCGATTGTTTCTTGTTTTTCTTTTAGTATTCATATGCTAAACTCGTCAAACTCGAGAACAAAGAACAACAACTGAAAATATGTCGTATTTTCTTTAGAAATTCTTAGCAGATCCTGATGAGTAACCTAATTGTTTACAAAATATCAACTAAAAGTCACGAAGAATAAGAGTATCATCGCAGTAGGATTTTTAAGACCATATTGTTCGAATAATCCCTAGGTTAAAAACATCTTGAACTTTTCATGACGATGCTTTCTTTCTTTTTCCTTTAATTTCCTGTGTATAATTTTCTTTGTCATTTCTAGTCATGACGCTAATAAATAAGATTGATAAGACATCCTAAAATCCGTTCAACTAAATATAATTATGAGTCTGTAAACTAATGATGATTGAATAGTTTATTCAGCATGTTGACTAGATCGTCTAAAAACAATGCAGAAATTAGTATTCTTAGTAAAAAAAACATTCAATCTGGAATGAATATGAACGTATAGTTATCGTTATTTTACAGGTATTCGATGTCTGTTTAGATGAGGAACATAACGCCCATGCATCTCATGCACTTGTCGATAGGTTTTTGTTTTTCTATCTTCCGTAAGACGTCTATTGATCCAATGTGCTTGAGCATTGACAGATGTGAAAGAGATAAAGACAAACTAAATCTTAATTCATTCTGACAACATTTTATAGTTGCCAATCTGTACTTGTTCATACTCTTATTGATTATTATTCTTCGTTCTTTTTTTTTCCTACGGTGAATATCATGATGAAAATTGACAGTTCTTTCCGTTCTTATTTTTCCTACTCTATCATCTAGTAAAGAAGAACTTCTTAGATACATGAATCTATTCCACACTGACATAGAAGCAGGATTTATTTGATGTGGTTTTTCAAAAGAAAAACTTCGAATTTTTCGTAGGTATTTGAGTTCATTTATTAATTCGATGTTTTTCTTTTGCTATGAGAATCAGAAAAAGAAAGCGGATAATGAGATATGTTTGTTGTTGATGTCGCTTATCCGTATCTTTTCTTTATATAAGACAGCACAAATCATTTCTAGCATGCACTCAGGAAAGATCAGAATTGCAACATCAGACATTAAAGAAAAAAAAAACATAAATTAATGCTTGCTTTAGGAAAGGAAAGAATCGACGAGAAAGAATACGAAGAAGATTTTCTGTTTTTTCAATAATATAGATTTCCTTCTTCTTTTTTGTTGTTATCATTATATTTATCCATTGTTTTTCATTTCAGTTGAATGTCTTTCTGATATGTCAGAATTGTCATCAAAAGATATTTTTATGATTAAACCTACTCAAAATTCTAGTTCATTTATGTTTGTTCAAAGGAAATAGTAGATTTTCTTTCTTCTTGATCTTGGATTCATTATCTCGTGCATGTCTTTTCTCTTTTAGTTTCATTTTCTTGCTGTGTCGCTTAGTTTTTAGGTAATTCGAGCATGTGCACTGTTGGTTATTAGACAGATGCATACATGTGATCACAATATCTACTTATGATGTTCAAACGAAGGCATCGTTGTTTTTTTTTCTGTCTATGATTAGATCATCTTGAAGCCTGAAAAGGGACAACTTCATATCGAGAAAAAGGAAATAAATGATAAGTACAGATGAACATGAATGTTAATTTCTTCTACGTTAGGTTTTCTTTTTCTCTTCTTTTTAATTTTATAAATTCTAACAGACAATCTCTTCTTAATAGTAGTATGTTTGACGCATATCCTCAATTAACAAGACCTTTTTCTCTCTGTTTTTCCCTCTCTTCCCATTCCTCGTTCTTCTTTCTCTTTCTTTGCCTCATTTCACTTGTATTGTTCCTAGCTAGTAGACAAATAATTTTCTGACACTTCGATCTATTTATATAAATATTGCATTGATTCGTTTACATACTCGTCGAATACGTAGGTAGAAATAGAGATACTCAAATTTCAAACGTTCTCTTAACATTTTCATCAAAAGTGATGATTGTGTTAGATAAGCAGAGGAAAAAAAAGGAACTGATGCTTTCAGTAGTTCAACTGGAAATGAACCGAAAGGTTTTATTCGTATTAGCTTGACATTTCTTTTGTTTACTATAGATTATATTTCAATCTATTTTGAACATCTATTTTTCTTTTATTCGATTGAAAAATGTTCTCAATAAATTAAATATGAACGAACTACCAGAACCTATTCCTAACATAACCAATGAGACGTGGTACGATAATGACGGTCCACCACTACATACTCGTATTGGCTTTGCCAGTGCATGGGTATTTATTGCAGTTGCTGGTATCCTAGGTAAGCATAAACTCTATTGAACTATTTGGTAGATTCTGTTTTGTTTCTTTCTTTTTTATTAGGTAATAGTCTAGTCATCTGTGTTGCTATTCGATTTCAAAAATTAAACAACGTTACCAATTGTTTTATTGTTAACCGTATGTGAAAAGAAATATACTTGTTTTTCTTTTTTCAATTTAATATTTATTTTCTTTATCTTCACGATTATTTTAGTTGCAATAACTGACATTGTTTTCTTATCATTTTGTATGCCACTTCTTGTCGTTCAGTATACTCTCGAACGTTGGTATGATGAAAAAAAAATAAGATACTATAAAATATTTACTTGTTTTTTGTCTTCATTCCAGGTATTTTAATCAGATCTTTTGTAAACTATTAAACTTTATCTCATATGTCAGCGTTCTTGTTACAGTCCAAACACTCGTTGTAATGACAATAGATCGATACATTTACATAGTTCACCCATTTGAAAATATCAAATGGCGGAAGCCAAAAACTGTCTTCTTACTTAGTTTAATTATCTGGATACGTAAGTGTGTTTTATGTCATGCTAGATGAATTCTTCGTTTTTAGTTTCATGTATCTTAGCATCGCCATTCTATTATCATTATGGTTTGAGAACGGACATTCAAAATCAATGTGTTCTATTGACAGATGATAATCTTCAACGACAATTTCGAATTTATACTGTGACATTGTACTATTTTATTCCTCTAGCAGTTATTCTTATTTGTTATACTCGGTTGCTTTATTATGTTTATTCAAAAGAAAGAAATCTTTTAACAAAAACTGTAAATCATTTATTTAAGATAAAAGGAAAAAAAATTAATACACATCATTTATCTTGTTTTCTGCTAGAAATCTAATGCAGTTCAATGGTCTAAGAAACGTCGTGCTGTGACCCGAATGGTTGCCATTGTAACTCTCGTCTTCTCGCTCTGCTGGCTGCCTTTGACATTATTTATTATGTTAGCAAATATCTTTGAAAATAAAACGGCTATTCTATATTATTTTAAAATGATCGCACATTCACTTGCTTATTTGAATTCAGCGGTCAATCCATTGATCTATGCATTTTTAAATCGAAGTTTTCGATATAATTGTGGTAATATACTTTCGAAGCCAACGTGTTCATTGCTTTGTCGAGAAAATTATCAAGTAAGACAACGAGAAATTAATGAACAACACGATCTGATCCAAGAAACAACGAATAAACAAACTATTAATACAAGTGAAAAGAATCCTTTAACGCCAGATGAGATTTTAGAAGACGATTTTTCTGATGCTGAATATGAAACACCGATTGGCGAATATCCAATGAAGTTAAATTTAAAACATGATTTTAAATATGATCATACGAATTGTTCGAATAAACAAATGAAAACAGTTCGAGTTGATATGAAACCAAAGCAGAAATCACCGTTAACAACGAGTCTCTAAAAGAGAAATCTCTTCAAATCAATGTATATTATTTAGCTTTTATTCTTTTTTTCTCTTTTTGTATTTCATGCTTTCAATCATTAATAATAATAATAATAAAAAGAAAAACGGTATCTTTATTTTTCTTATTTGTTGCAAATCAGTTTCTTATCTCTGAAACATTCTAGGGAAATGTTTGTCTTATATAACTAATCAAATTCATCATTGTTCACAAGGAAAAAGATTCCTATCGTGTGAAATGTAACCTCATATTAGAGTTATTTCTATACAAGCATTCATGTCTCGAAAAAACTGTCAAAGACAATGTGGGACCATGTAGATTAGAAGATTTCTTGTGAAAATGTACTGAATTCAAATTAGAACCTTTTGTTTACTCTTTCTATATGCATTATTAAAAATTAATAAGTATGATTTTTCTTTTTTACATGCAATCAAAGTACTCGAGATGATAATTATATTCAATACATTCCTAAAATCAAGACAATAGAAGTACGCACTTTTTTCTTGGAAATTATCTCGATAGATTTTCAGATGCTCATCAATGCAATCCTATTTGCAAAGATTATGTCTACGCTTATTACATATATGAATCAATTAGATTTCAAGAATTTATCGTCGTACTGCATTAGTACGAATTGATATTCTCTTATCTCCCCTTCAGGTCATATCCTATAAAGAAATTGACTGGTCATCAGCATTCGTTCGAAATTAGTGACATCTGAATGGAAAAGTATGCGATGTCTATTCAAATAAATTTAAGTGTTCAATTTGTTTCTTAACTAATTCTCATCGTTAATAAATGTTTGCTTTGATTTACTGTTGTTTTCCAACGATCTAATCCGCGTAACTAAGTGATATAGAGAAGGATTATCAGAACGAACGTTTTGCTGATTCTCGACAAACATTTCGTTTCTTGCGGTCTGTGATCATAGAAGCAAGCGAACTGCCAACCTAAATACGACTACGAAATAATAATATATGCGTGATTTCGAGATTATTTGTATGGTAATTGAAAATAGAATTGAATAAACATGCATTGATGAAGTTTGTTATTTTTGCTACTGTCATTGTCTGCAGAACTTGTTGCAGTGAGAAAGTATATCAATATGACTTTTATTATTTGTTCTAGATTTTTTTATTGAGCTGATTCAAAGGATTGATTTAAGTGATGAGCAAGGAAACGCCACGTAGAGATAGTAGTCGACTCGATCATGCTAGTCCGCGTTATGTATCTCCATACTTCTTTACGAGAACAGGTCTCGCCGGTGAACAACGTGAATCAATGCTTCAAAGTGAACTTCAAATATTAGTAAACTTCGTTTAATCATAACGAAAACAAAACAATTTTTGCCTTTTTGCATCGTAGCCTGAATTAGGTAAAACGCGTCGACGTGGTCATAAAATTCCTCCACCTTCTTTTACATACGGTGTGTCATTACCTCGTACGGGAGGTGCTGCCGACGGTGAGAACATTCTCAAATCTCATTGATGTTTCAAAGATCATATTCTAATTTAGCACTCTGCTATACACCTGAGAAAGAACGTATAGCAGATCCGGATTTCGAATACGTGCGTGATTATGCCGCGCTAAATGTAGCAGCAGTCGACGCCGGAATGTTAACGGCAAGAGATCAAGCACGATACAGAACTCTGCATGATATCAAAAGAAAAGTATACATTCGTGATGTATCATTAGCAAAAACTACACGTAAATTTCCTGATGATATGGTATTCGGTACACCACGAAGGTCTACATTTCGCATGTTTTTTTTGTTGTTTTCCTTTGTAAGTTCTGTTCGATTTAGACCAAATACACCCATCGAAGATGTTTTACGTCATTCATATGGTGATAAATGGCTTGAAAATTTAATTGATACACAAAATCAACACAAACGAAGTCAAACAGAAACAACAGTATGAAATCTTTCTCTTGTTTGTTTTTTATTCAATGATTCCATTCACGTATGAAATCAGCGTGCGATCAAAATCAATTATCATACAAAAACATCGCTTCTTCGTCAAGCCAAAATTCCCGTTCTATCGAAACCTTTATGGAAAATGCCGAAATTCTCTCATGTAAGTTTCGAATCTGTTGCTTTCAAAATCACAAAATGTCATTCTAAAAATGACCCATTATTAGACTGAACCTCGAATCGATTCATTTCGATCGGAAGACGAACGTCAAAAAGCTTTTAGTGCCAGTTTTACAGACAGCATTCCTCGACAAGGTATTCATCATTCCGGTATTTACAATGTTCTTCGTACAACTGTGAAAACATAGTTCGATTTGCTATATAATTTTTTCTTCTATTTAACAAAAAAAAAGAATGAACAATCAGTTTTATATACGAAATAGACAGCCAAGAAAAAAACAAACAAACAATACTTACAATAAACAAATTACTCCGCCTTTTTTTTCCTCCTGGGATTATATTATAGAAATAGAACGTTCAATGAACTTTTTCGAAAGCAAAACTATTGTTGAAAGTCTCTCTTTTTTTTTATACTTGACTAAAAAACAATACATCCAGGATAGATATAGATTCAGAGGAGAATTCGAACGACTAGACAAAGCAAAATAGTAAGTCGTAGTTAGGAGTAGAAACGATTGAATGCACTGTTTTTTTCGAGATAAGCATTGTATAAACCATTGATAAAATCTTCGTCATTCTATTTAAATACAATTTGTTAATGATTGATATGAAATGAGAACGTTACTTGAAGCATATCGACCAGTAAATGTCGAAGATTCGTTCTGGAAAACTGATGTATCGATGGTGAAGATTCGAGTTGTGGTTGCATAACTAAACGAAAGAGAAAGAGAAAAATAAAAGTACGTCAAAGAATCACAAGTTTCTTTATTATCAATTGAAAACTATTTTTCTAATAAACAAAAAGAAAACAATCGACCTTGAAATTAATTCCATTAGACACTTTCAATACTATTGATGACATTTTCATGTTACCTGGTGATGGTTCGATATGTAGATTTTGAAAATCTGCAGGTGTCATTAGCCGATTAGTGTTTATCGAAATAGATTCAATCTACATGAAAAACAAACATTTCAAAAAACGTTTTTATTCAAACAAAATCGATTTACTCCAGTATGAATATTGTTATTCATATGAATGGAATGTGCTTGAGTGATAATTCGAGATGAAATAGCTGGAGGTGGAGTTTGCATGTGATTCTAATAGAGAAAAAATCAAATATTTTGATATTTCTTCAATAAGAAATACTTGAATCGGAATTGGTACAGGTTTAGCAAGATTGTCTGTATTTGTTTTCGGCTTAGTTGATTGTTGATTCGATGCTGGTTGCAATAATTGTTTCTCTAATTCTGTCACGCTTAACGCAGGTTTGCCTGATATGCCTAAAGTTATCTTCAATTCTTCTCCTCGTTCATCTGGATTTTGGATTAATGGCTCTTGTGCTGAAAATAATCTCATAAGTATAGGTGGCATACTCGCCGCTGTTGTTTCTGAATTATTTGTTGTTTCTGGTTTTCGTTTCTAAATAGAAGCGAATTTTGAACAATAAATCGTTGAACGATCTTAAAGAATCCTACAGTTTCTTGGAATTTATCTTGAGCAGTGCTTAGCAATGAAATGATACTGTTTGAGTTTGATGCATCATTGAGATGTTTGAATTGTTCACGTTCTTTAGCTTTTTGTGTCAAACTAGAAACATAATCAATTTTTAGTTTTATTTGAAATTCAAATCAATTAGATTAATAATTCACTTTTTTAAACACTCGGTTACACGAGGACAATCGTTTTTCGAAATAAACCAAATGCCGTAAATATCTAGCAAAAATATTTTTCGAATAAATCGAAGATTTATTTACATTTTTCGTACCTCCGACATCAACTTTATATTGTAGAAATGCTTCATAGGTCGGCGTATGTTTAAATTCCATCGATGATTTTATAATTTGTACGAATGTTTCACGTGAAACTGTGCTTAAAATCACAAATCCATGAAAAGGTTCACACATTCTAAATCAACAACCGAAATCGTTCGTTTTTTTTGAAAATTAAAATCTACCTTTCGTAAACAAATAATGTTCCTTCGAGATCTTTTCGTTCCTGAACAAAGAAAAAACAAACGATTAACGTAAAACAAAAATCGAATTCATTTCAATTTACCCATTCACGTTTTTCGGCAATGAATTTGTAAACACAGACACGTTGTGCTTGATCGACTATTTTCGATATATAAGGATCACGATTTTGTAAAGCTTGTAGATTAATTCGATTCAATTGATCTTCTTCATTATTATTTTCATTTGACGAATTCATTTGATGACCATTCGCTAAACGATTGGGAGCTGTTGTCGCCATATTGTTTTTCAAGATAAATTAGTTTACGATAAATAAAACGTATGTTTTTTTGCTTCTTGTCTCTTTCTTTTTGCTTTTCAAATTATCGAGTCATAAGAGAACACGAGAATGGTAAGTAATCCATTGTTCGTATCATCATGGTAAAACATGGACTCGAGAGAGATTTGTTTATTGTTATTCAGTCGAAGAATTTTCCGTTTTATTATACGAGTGACTTTGTTTTTCTATTAGATTATTTTGCAAAGATGTCAAAAACTACAGCTAAACCGGAAGAAGAAAAGAAATCGATTTTAAATAAAATTATTACATTTATACGTGAACCATCTTTATATTTCTGTCAAAATATTATTTTTGGACCGACAGGATTCAAATTAATCGTTGCATTCGTAATAATCATTATTGGTTCACTCTTAAAACGATATGATTTAGTACCACAATCATATTTTTCAGTGAAAACAAATATTTTCAATCGTTATTTTGCCAAATTAGGCTGGGGATGGACGATAGGTTTATTAGGACCATTTATTTATCTAACATTGATGACAACTCGTACAACTAAGGAAATAGTTGCAAATCATCTATCTCGTTTATTAGTTGCCACGGGTATTTGGTTGGTAGTCACAAGTTTATTCGTTTTCATCGAATCTCGTACAGGAACATGCAATCATCAAGATTTTCAAGGTGCAACACGATATGTTTGCCTTAAAGGAGGTCATAAATGGGACGAAGGAATTGATTTTAGTGGACATACATTTTTATTACTCTATGCCATATTGATCATCAATGAAGAAGTGAAAGCTTATAGAAAAGGTGTTAAAAAAATCGATAAAACTGAACAACAAACTTCGGAAGTAACTCCTGATGGTACAACCAATCCTACCAAAGAAACATTCCAAATCTATCAACATCTTATTCGAGTCGTTTATATTGCATTAGGTGTTCTCACTGTTATCTGGGAATTTATGCTTTTATCAACGGCTTTATACTTTCATCATACACTTCATAAAATTGCTGCCGGAATTTGTGCGGTGTTTTTCTGGTATATTACTTACTATGTTTGGTACCAACCTCGTAGTACATCACTTTTATGTCCAGCAAAACCAGAAATTTAACATTTGTGTTCTCGTTTTTTTTTAAACATGTGTGCCGTTTTTGATAACTAGATGAAAACTATGTGTACTTACTTTTGTTTGTTTGTTTGTTTGTTATTTGAGCATAAGAATACAATGAGAATAAGAAATGATTTTCTCCTTCTAGAACATATTGAATGTATTTCCTTCCTCATAGGATTTTACTCGTTCTCTAACGACATCTTTGCGTTACAATGTTCATTGACTTAACTAAATATCCAATTTGATTTTGTCCAAAATCATCATCATCATCAAATTCGAGATTCTATTTCTTCATTTTTTTCTAGATGTCATTAATTCAAATCAACTAAATTAAATATATTTTTTCTATTTTCGACATTCAATATGAGTAGTATCAGTCCATCTTGTCAAGCATTAAAAGATGAATATGATGCTTGCTTCAATTCTTGGTTTACTGAACATTACTTAAAAGGTGATACGAAAGCTGATATGTGCACAAATTTGTTCAAAAAATATCAAGCTTGTGTTAAAGTAGAACGTTTTGAGTTTTTCTTTTTTTTGTAGTTATTGAGTATTCTGTTGTTTTTATTTTCGATTAGGAAGCAGTGAAAGAACATAATGTTAAATTATGGGAAGTTGAACCTGAAACAACAACGAAAAAATCTTGATTTATTTATTTTGTTTCTTTGTCATGTGTTTCAGTTTTTGTTTGTCGTTTTCTAGATTGATTGATTAGATGTTTTGTGTTCACCAGTCTTTCAATAATTAATAAGTAGAATGGATGCTATTGATTGTACAGTTGAAGGTGATTTAGAATTAGAAAGTGATAACGATCGAAAAACGTAAGATAATTTCAATAAAAACGAAAATCGTTTGACATAATTACTTCTAGCTTCAGTAAATCTCGGCCAAATCAACGCCCATATGAAAGTTCAAATTCCCGATCAACTCGTCGTTCACCGCCACCACCACCGTCAGTGAATCGTAAACGTCCACCTAGTCCTGTTTCATCATCGTCTCGTTCTCGTAATCAGCATACTTCATCATCTCAAAAACATTATCGCAATTCTTCGCCATCGTCTCCATTTATTCTGCCGAAATATCATCGAAAATCTCCATCGTCGCCACCACCACTACCAACATCCTCCTCCTCCTCTTCATCTCGCCGCCATCAATCAACACGGTCAACAGTTCCAACGAAACGGCCGTATTCTCCCGCTGACTCATCGCGTGATCGTCGACAGCCGACTTCTCGTTCTCGAACAGATTTCTCCTCCGACAATGCCTTCGTCTCGAACTCAACTAGCACAGACACAAGATCAATCCCGAAACCAAACAGAAATGATTTGAGTTATATTTCCGACGATGAACCGACAAAAAAACCCGACATTAAAGTAAAAATCCTTTCGAACTATTTCTTTTTTTAATCTCTCGATTCATCTTTTAGAATAGTACAGCAATCGTTCAATCATCACCTATACCAACCACGTATATAAACAAATCATTCATTTACTTATTTTTCTCGATTTTGAATTTAGTCATCATCATCATCGTCAATCAACACCGAGTTTCAATGAAAGTCAGCTTGAAACGAGTGCTATTCCAGGCGAATGTGAACTTTCTCTATTTGCTAAATCCACGATATCCAATTCGAATACCAGTGCAGTTATGCCTCCAGGAAATAATTTCATTCAAACACTTGATACGATCAATAAATACAAAATATTATCAGGCAATACAACAAGCAGTTCGGATCCACGGGTTGAGATGTGGTTGAGGTAAAAACGAATTCGATAAGAAAGAAGATTGAATTTCATAGTGTTTCATTTGATGATTTGAATAGAGAAATACCTGAGATTATTCAAAAACAAATTGATTTGCAAAAGAAAGAACTCGCTGTGCGAGAACGAGAAATTAAATTACGTGAAGTTGAAATTGCTGAAAAAGAAGAACGCTTCAAGAACAAATCAACTGATAATACAAACAATATCGAGCCGATTAAAATAAAAATTAACGAAGACAAAACTCCGGTTAAATTGGAGAACAACATTCATCATGATATAGTCAATGTAAGTCTTCAATCCATCAATCAATTCGATTATTTGAATTTCCTGTTTTTTCGAAGATTTCACCGCCGGAAGAATCTGTTGTTAAGACGATTCCATCAACGACTGAGAATTCAAATTCAACAACAATACCGCGTAAAGCCGGTGGCAAAACTCGTTTCTCTCCAATAGAAATCGAATCATTACCTCTTCTATCGACAGACAAACCCGTTGTTGAACATCATCCGACTGATCTCGATGTCAATCAAACAACTAGAAAATCTTCGGTTCAAGAAAATCTGCTCACTGATGAACCGACTCTACATCCCTATTCAACTGAATTAAAAGTTACATCATCTTCAACATCTCGAAAGGTCGAAATTCAAACTGGAAATCACGAATCAACCGGCACGAAATCTGCGGCTCAGGATCTACGTTTAACATTAAGTAAAAATCGATCAAAATATTCATCGAACGATGATAACGATCAAGCAGCTGTTGAAATCTCGCCGAATTCCGACGAGAAACAATCGAGGTATGTTGAGAATACGAAACTAAATTGCATTTCATCTTGATCGGTTGTTAAATTTAGTGATTATCAATCACAACGAAGCATCACATCGACATCGATCGAGTCCAATGTCGATGATCAACGTGACGTTCATCGACGTCGACAACAACAACAACAATCCTATCATCATAACAATCAAAGATCTTATAGTTCCGGTGAGAATTTGCTCTGTTCTTTTCATTTTATCAGAGAATTTTTCAATTCCAGGATCGTCTGCAAAATACGGATCCAAGCAAAAAGTAATATCTCCATAATTTCATCTTGATTTTTTTGCATAGAAGTTTGTGTTTAGCGCGGCGATAATCCTGATTTGCGTTCACGTTTATTCGAACAGAACAATTCGAAGTCATCGCGTAAATTCTTATCATTCGTTTATTTTCTTTTCCTAGTTTTGCTTCTTTTTTCTTTCTTTCAGGATCAACATACAAAACAAATCATTGATCGAAGATGTTTCTCACCTCAATTTTTGCGTTGACTTCTTGAACTCTGAGTGTAACTTTTACCTCTTTGATAAACTCGAATGTAGTTTGTTTGTTTGTTTTTTTTTCGAAAATAAATTGTTTATTTTCTTTTGCTTGGTCATGTGTTTGTTGGCTTTTTTTTTCGGCAATGAAATATTTTCTTCTTTGTAGATTATGTCGTTATCAACAGAAGAATTTGAACGTTTTCAAAATCAATTAGTCGAACTCAAAACTAATAATTATCAACTAGATAGTCAGAACAAGAAATTAGCAGCCGGTAACAAACGAAAATTTTGCTTGTTGTTTTTTTTATTTGATTTTCTTTTCTTTCATAGAAAATATTCAATTAAAAATTCGAATCGAAACCCTTGAAAAACGGAGTATTAATTTACCAATCGCCAATATAACAGTACGAGAGAGAGAGAGACTTGAACCGATATGAAACAATTGAATTTTGTGTTTAGTTGCCAACATTCAGCCGTAGAAATGCTAGTCGTGATACCGAAGAAATTCAACGTGAAAATCAAGCGTTAACACAGACAGTTAAAACACAAGAAGAAGGCTTTCGATTACAAAATGAAACACTTATGCAAGAATTGAATAAAGTAATTTGAAGAAGTTTTCGTTTCTTTATAATGACGAAGATGATTGTGGAACTAGTAATGATGATTGAGTCCGATCGTGATAATGATAACAGAGCATATAGACAAAAAATAATGTGAGAACAACAAGAATAATTAATAGAAAAATGAAGATTAATTGTAATAATATTGCGTTTAATGTCGAACGAGATATAGTTGCTAAAAGTTTATGATATTTTTCTTCAGAAAGAAGGTAATGATGATGATCATAGTTAAATGAGAATTTCGTTTGATTAATATTCGAACTATCAGTAGTCGTAGTTACGGTTGTTGTTGTTGGTATTTCTTTCGAATAGAAATCACATTGTGCTGATTGAATAGTATAGGTTTTCAATTGATCTAGTTGATTACATTTTTGTTGAAGAAAACTTTCCCAGGTGAGATTATCTTTGATTTCGAATTGGCACCAATTTAATTGATTAGGATTTTGAATCTGTATTGAAATGTGTATCTGTTGATTTAATATTGAATTAGCCGATTCAAATGGAATATAAAATGCATTGACAATAATCAAACGATTCGTGAAGTTTTTTCGTTCGATTTTTGATTGTTGAATGTCGATTTGATGGTTGAGATGAATACGAATTTGATAGTCGTTCGTATCGAATAACGAGAAATCTGTGTTGTATTGATAAAAATCAACGATTATCCAAATTAAACGAGATTGTGAACGGCAAAGAAATGTTATGTCGATTTCTAATGGAAGAATTTGAATTGTTGACGAACGAATTGGACATTCGTAGGGAATTAATGGTTGATTAGTTGGTGATGGTTTGACAGTTTTCGTGTGATTTTGTGGACAATGAAAAGTCCATTCGGTTGGATTATTTAAAATGCCGAATTGAAAATCTGGATTTGCTTGTAGAAATACGACGAATTCGAGAATAAAAAACGATAAAAACCAAATGAACTTCATTAGATTGACTTTCTAAGAGCAGAAGAAGAAGAAAAAACTAAATGTATGTTTTTTCATTTCTAATATGAGTCTTGACTTCGGCCTGTCAAGGAGAAAAACATTTCACTAATTAGGATTTTGCTTTGCTTCATCAGTAGACAGAGAAGACGAGGGAACGAACGGATAATGTTCGATAATTGATTAACAAATATCTGACAATCGTAATTAGTAAGAATTGAATGTTAAAGATTTCAGAATTTGTTAATCAATTTCGAAAGATACAAACCAAATGTAAAAATGTAACGAAAGAAAGAATAATATATTCAATATTTTTATTGAAGACTTAGAGAGAAATAAAATGTTGATTTAATAATTCTTTAGGGCAGGAAAAAAGGTCGAGCATAATATTTATGTTTTAATTCTTTTTGACAGATAAAAAACCGAAAGAAACTCCTAATCAACAAAAAACAATTGTTAGCGTATATCCTCTCTGTTTCAATTGAACAAATGTTTCTTTTGCTCTCAGAATCAGGAATCTAATCATCTCACTTACGTCAGTATACATCTTCTATTTGTATTACTAAGTGAGATGTTATTGGAAATATAAATTGTTTTCTTATTTCCATTTACATGTATATATATATATATAGATTGACTTACGAAACAAACGAGAGAGAGAAAAGCAAAAGAAAACTAATAATGATGAATTAACACAGTTAGCACACTTGATTAAATCTCTCTTGTATTATTCTAGTATATGAGCAAAGTTGAAGAACTTGAAAAAGAATTGAAATCATACAAAGAAGGTCGTCGAACCAGTTTGAATAATTCTCAAGATGGAAGTGAATTCAATCAAACATCAAACGAAGAAATTCGACGTTTAAAAGCCGAAAATATTGTCCTACAAAAAAAACTTTCCGGTAAAACGAAAATTTCGAAGAAAAAAAATAACTCGATCATCTATTTTCAAATAGAACTATCAAGTAAAGTTGTTGAATCAATTTCAACTGCCAGTTCCAGTAATGAATCATTCCAAAAAGAAGATATTGAAATCGAATGCGAAGATAATCGGTATTTATCCTATTTCCTACATCAATTATATCGGATTCTAACCACAGGCTAAAAATCAATTCAGTTTCACTTTCTATATTTACTAAATACTTGAAGCCAAGGTCTTCTCATGTATCTTTATCTTTTAGTAGTGATACTGGTCTTGTAAATATTGTTTCGAGTAAAACAACAAATGGTGAAACGAAATCGTTTGATAGTAATTGGATTTTGAAATGAGTTCGATTTGTGCTATGGAAGAGAATTTGATTTTTTAGCGAATAGTATTCGATTTGAAACTGAACAAGAAGAGAAACGTCTTCTTCAAGAACAACTTCGACAATGTGAAATAACATTGAATGAAACAACTTCGAAACTTTCCACACAAATCGAAAATGTAAAATAAACTTTTCGTTTTCTTCGTACGAAGGTTAATCGATTGATTCGCTTTTTAGTTAAAAGAAAAACTTGACGAAAAACAAAATACATGTTTACAATTGCAACATGATTATGAAAAACGTATTCAAGAGATCATGTAATTAAATAATAAAGCCTTTGTTTCATTGACTGAATTGTTTTTGGAAATATTTTCAGTGCAGAAAATAGTAACATGAAAAAAACCAATGAATTACAAATCGACGTTCTCAAGTCTGATATAAAACGACTTCAGGAAGAAATGCAAACACTTACTAAAGTAGAAGTGTTCTCTTTTTGTCTCAGTCGAAAATATTTACTTTATTTTTGTTAAGAATAAGGATGAAGAAATTGCACGACATCAAAAACGAGCCAATGATTTACAATCTACAGTCAATCAATTAGAATCAGAGGTTTGTGAAAACAGCTCGTGCTCAGCTCGCTAATTAACGCTTTCTAACTAAAGATAGGCACCGTTGCTGCTGAACAAAATCTTCAATTACGCACGACTAATGCTGAACATCAACGAATTCTTGACGATAAAGAATTGTTACTTAATCAAACGATTCTTGATCGAGATTTGCTACGCACTGAAACCGAAGTGCGTTCAAATAGAACTGATTTTCATGATTATTTTGTTTTTGTGTGAATCTAGCAATCAAAAGAAGCTTATGAAACTTTATTGCAGACTGTTCAAGCACTTGAACAACAGTTAACAACGAAAACACGTGAATATGAATCTCAAATGCGTGTATGTTCAAATTCGATTTTCAATGATAAATTGTTGAACTTTGATTTTTAGTTAGCCGATCAAAGAAAAAGCACCATCGATGAAATGGCTGCGAATAGTTTACAAGTCGATGAGAAAAATAAAACAACTCTGAAAAATCTAAAAGAAAAATACGAAAATGATATTGCCAAATTAGAACAAGATAATAATGAACTAAAAGTACAGTCATTTGAATCTCAACGGAAAGTTTAAGAACGAAGATTTTATTTAGAATCAAAATCGAACTTTAAAACAATATCAAGCACGTTGTACAAATTTAGAAAATCGATTTAAATCCGAAGAAGAATCGAAACAATTACTAACAAATAGTGTTGAACAATTACAAGTAAATTAGTCAATAGTTCACATTCACAATTTCGGAAAATTGAATTTAGATAAAGATCAATGAGCTTAAAGAGAATTACGAGAAACGTTTAACTGATTTACAAATCGAACACAAACAAATTCTTGAAGATGAAAAACTCGAACATGAAAAAGAAATTCAAGTAAAAATGAATTATCTTGTAATTTGAATTCATTCTTCTTTTCATTTGAAAATTCTTTAGAATTTCAATGAAACTCTAAGTGCAAACACGCAGACAATCGAAGAATTGAATGCCCAAATCAGTGTATTAACACAAGTAAATAGATTCGTTTTTTTTTGTCGAAGTTAATTTACGTCGATTGATTTTTAGGAAGCTGAAACATTCAAAGATGATAAACGAGCACATGAACGAAAAGGAACTGCATTTGTACGTTTGAAAGGCCACGAATTCGATTGAAATCGATTTTCTTAATTTAGATGAAAGATTTACAAAAACAATTAACTGCCGAACGAAAGAAAAATGAATTATTACAACAGAGATTAACCGAATTATTGCCCGGAGATAGAAGTGGTCAGTTGTGATGTTTTGTTTTCGCGTGATTAATCGAAGAATTTGGTTTTGCTTTTCGTGTTGTAGCTTTGGATGAATTGTTTTTTGCACCGAAAACAGATGGAAGTCGGCAAGGTGGTGACACATCGTTAGTAGATCGATTCATTTTCGAGAATACGAGTTCAATTTGAGTTATTTTCTAGATCGGTTTCATCGTTTGGAGGTGGAACAAGTTACATGGATCGAGTAAAAACGAATGAAAAGTTAAAATTTCATTGAACATTTCTTTCAAGGTTTCGGTTAATTCGACTCAAATGAACGCATCATCTCTCGAAATCGAGAATCGAGAATTAGCTAAGAATCTAGATCGAGTCAAAAACGAATGTGCCGTACTCAAAGAGCGCGTTCAGCATTTAGAATCATCGAGTTCGTCGATGGCCAATGATCTTATTCAACGTTATTCTCAAGATCGTCGCTCATCAACCACGAGTACAATTCGAATTTGACTTTATTTTCTTTTCAATCTTCTGTTTTTACAATTAGACTCGAACAGTCAGAATGCAACACCGCCGCCTTCACGTCGTCGTCAGCCGTCAGGTGATCGACGAGAACACAACATAATAAAAATCGGAACTCTTCTCGGTAGTCTCGGTGGACATCGAACGCAATCAATCAATGATGAAACGAAGATTCGAAATCTTCAACGAGCTTTGGAAGAAACTATTACTAAAAATTTGCATCTACAAAATGATTTAGAAGCTATGTCTTTGCTCTTACAACAACAATCATCATCATTATCAGCGTCATCTTCAAATCAATAATTCGCTTTTTAGTTACACCTTGTTGTGTTTTTTTTTCTATTCTTTCATTCCGAATTCCGCTGTTTTTTTTATTATTATTATATTAATATATTGTCAAATTCTAGTCACAAACCAATATTCTTTAAATTGTCATTTGTTTTTCAATCGATTTCGTTGTTCTTTCTTCTCTTCCGCCTGTCTATTTCGCTGTGTTTTCGTTTCTCTCACTTTCCGTTCTTGACTGTGAGATAATCTTCAATGACGATCATCCCCTTTCATGTATGCACACGTATGATTACCTTTTTGCTTTATTTATTTAAAAAACAAACAAAATCTAACTCCAGATTTTTTAAATTTCACGAGATGTATTTTACATCTTTTATTAATAAAACAAAAAAAAACTTTTTAGTTGTAGAAATCTTTGACGAGTGGTTATGCCATTATACGTCGATTTGAAACAATCGATTTTGGTATGTAGACAAAACGAGAATGAATGAATGATTGATTGGTTTCGTTTGTTTAGCGTCAATATTATCGTCGTGTATACTCGTTTCAACGTTTACCAATGAATCAAAGATTATTAATGATACTTTTACCGACAATTTTAACTTTTCTGATAGTTTTATACTTTAATTCATCGTCATCATCATCCGTGCTTATTCCAGCAGGTAGAATTATTCATTCCTGTCTGCTGCGCGTATTTTACTTATCTATTTTTAGTTGTTTCTAATCTGCCAGTACGTGTCGATTTTTTTGTTATGTCACGTTGTCCTGATGCTCGAAAATGCGAGTTATTGTTCTCTCCCGCTTTACTTAAACTCTCACCGATAATCAATTTTACAGTTTCGTATATCGCCTATGGTTCGTCACCGTCGAGCATTCAATGTATGCATGGCGAAGACGAATGTCAAGGCAATCGACAACAACTATGCGTACAAAATCAATGCTCACAAACGACATTTATCAAATTTCTTCAATGTCAATCACGACAAATGGAAAACATTCCGAATAATGGCGAACAATGTGTTCAAGAAGCATCGTCCGATGGCTCATTGAAATGGGCTGATATTCAGAAATGCCTTCAATCCGATCAAGCAAATCGACTACTCTACGAATCCATCCAACGAACCCAAGCTGCTGCAGCTAAAAAATCATGTACCATTCATTTAAATGGCAAATTCTGGTGTATGCACGATGGAACTTGGTACGGATGTAATGAAGGTCGTGACGAACGAAGTTTAATCAAAGCTATTTGCTCGAGATATAACGGCAAAGATAAACCTGATGAATGTGCAGCTGCACTTTAAAAAAAACTCATTGTTTTCTTTTCTTTTTCGTCCGTGAAATTATTTATTTGCTTCTCAAATCAAAAGGGCAAGCCACGTGATCTTTATTGTTCCGCTTTTTTTTCTGTGTTTTAGCTTTATTTATTTCGAAAAAGAAATTTAAAAAAAATGAAAATACACAACGAATTAGATTGAAATTGAAAAAAAAAGACTAGATTAGATTAGATTTTCCATTCTTGCATTGCCTTGAGAAATTCTTTGAGAGTTATTCGATTTTCATTTCCAACATCGGAGATCATTCCGAGAAAGATTTCGGCTTCTTCTTTACTGATCATTGTTGAATATCGATTAAAAAATGCTAAAAGTTTATCGACACTTATCGAACCACAATGATTCGTGTCGATTTCATTGAATAACGAAGTTAAATCAACAGTATTCGCGTCACTTGTTAGCAGATCTTCACCGAAATAATCTCGAAATTCTTTATATTGAATAAAACCATCACCTTGAAATGAAAAAAAAAACTCAATTTCAATGTGAAGAAAAACAAACACAAATACGATTTCGATCGACTTCAGTGAATATTTGAAAGACTTCATGTTCGGCTAATTTTTGATCGATCATAAGCATCCATGAACGAAATTCTAAATAACTAAGACGAGCATCAGTATTCGAATCGATAAAATTAAACATCAATCGAGGATCTAACAAACACAAAATCAAATCGACAGTTCGTTCGTTTCTTCGCGTTTTTTTTTTTATTAACCTGGCCGTGAAACTGTTGTTTTCACGACTGTTTGCCATGGTTTATAGAGTTTCTGGTGATAATGAGCACGTCTTGGCGGTGTATTCTCTTTCGAATTACTAATATTCGGAAGTCGATGTTTGATTGGCCATGGAAATTTCTTTTCACATTCGTTGAAAATCGATGTTTTCGATTTATTCAACGAAACCGAATCGTGATTATTCGATGCAATCGGAAGATTAACTTTGTTCGGAAGCTGATAATATCGAGACATTTTCTTTTTTTGATATCGATTGACTACTAAATTTGATTAGTAGTTGATTTACTCGGTATTCGTACGAACAAAATGAAAATGAACCGAACAAATGACTTTATCTTTAGTTATTCTATGTAACATATCGACTAGTCGATCTTGTTGTTTGATCGATCATAAACTTGATTGGATATAAATAGTAAAAAACTGTTCGAGATTTTTTTTTCTCGTTTAGATTCAAAAAAAAATATTTGCTCGCCTTTGAATCATAAAATCAATAAAACGACTCGAACCAGGCATCAGATGCCAAACAAACGAACGTCAGAATCACATGTAGTTTTGAAATAGATTATCTGGGAGACGAGATTCTTATTGGCGAATGAAATGTTTCAATAGTATTTCGTTTTTCGAAATAAGGTCATGTTTTCGCTTGTGATAAGCAATCATCCGATCGTGTTTTCGTTCTACAAATTGAAATGTCTTCTTTTGTACAGACAATGGACTCGAAAACACAGTCGATTTCAATTCAATTAATTGCCGATGGCGAACAAAACGAGAAGAAACTATTCTCCTCCTATTCATATCGATTACAAAATTGGTGCGATGAGAAATATTTGATCAGTGTGGCATTGGGAATGTTAATCATTATTTTGATGATCATTTTGATCGTCGTTTATCGAGAAACAAGCGGTCGTTGTGCAGTTTTTTCAAATCCCAATCAATGTCGACAGCCGAATTGATATTTGCTTATATATTTCTATAAAAGAATTCTTCGAAATAAATCACACCCTCTCAGATATGTATGAAAGCGACATCTTATTACGATGAGAATTGTTTCTGTCTTTTTGCGAACAAAGACGAATTGTCCAATGGACACTCGGTTGATTGTGTTCGTTGTACTTGCTTGATGAGAATTGAACAAGTGAAGGTTGATTTTTCTGTTTTATAGAGGAGAAAGAATGTCTGTACGGAATAGTGAAATTGAAACCAATGGTTGGACGACATTCGATGTACCAAATCAATTCGAAGATCTCAAAAAACAACTCGCTACGGGATCGTATTACATACAAAATGTTCTCGATCTTGCTGATATTAACACACGTTTACAAAGTAGCAAAACAACAAAAGAATTTCAAAGTTGTCTTTTAAATTGACATGTTTTTCTTTCGAAGATATTTCTCGAGTTCGAGAACCAAGAGAATTACTCGATATATTTCCATTTTTCTATAGTATAGCCATGTAAGATTGACTTGCAATTCTTCGTTGAATTCATTGTTTGGTTTAGTCATTTCGATAAAGTTGCAATTACAGGCCGTTCTCAAGCAGTTGAAATCTTGCTTCGATGTAAGAAACAATCGTTGTGCTTTGATTTGCAAACCAATCTTTGATTTAGTAACTGCAAGTGAAATGTCCGAAGCTCAACGACGAATTCACATTGGTTTGTCAGCTGATGATCGACGATTTCATTTGAATATTGTCAAAATGCTCTCGTGTCTTCTCGCTGAATATATCGTTCGATTCGATAACGATCAAACAAACAAATCATCCGATTTCGATATGCCTGCACCGAAAGTAAAATCAAACATGTCGTGTGTTATTTTTGCTTAGATCGAAATTTATTTGAATAGAAAGGAAAAAAAGGAAAAGATGCTGATGCAAGCGGAAAACCGAATATCACTTCGGATGCATTGAGAGATAAATGTTTGAAAGGTCTTTGTGATATTCTTCGATCTCATATTAAACCTCTATGGGATTCATCGATTATCGACGAACAATTCGTCAAGTAAAACTTATTGTTTTTTTATTTGCTTGTTGAGTTATTTTTATTGTGAAATAGATGTGTAACAAAACCGTGTTATCATCTTCTTCGTCGACAGGATATCGCAAAGAATCCGATTGTTAAAGAAAACCTTCCGTTAATCTTAACCATCATGATTAACAAATTCGAACATGCACGAGGTTGTTGTTGTTGATCAATTCGAAAAACGTTCCTTATGTTTTGATTTTCAGAAGCATCAATTCAATTTATTCAAGCTGTCAAACTCTACGATAGCAATTCGAGTTTATTAATAACTGTTCTCAATTCATTGCTAACCGATTATCAAGATACATCATTAGCTATTGAATTATTAAAGTTCGATTGAATTTTTTATTAGAAACAACAAAAATCGTTCGTTTTTTAGAGAAATTTGTGAAACTAATTTTACGACTGCACAAGCTGATAATGCTTCGGCAAAGACCATGGCAACATTTATTGTTGACATGGGACGATTAGATCCACATATCATTCGAACGAATCTCGATCAAATTACTGATCTATTAACAGCTGAAGTAGATTTCAATGAGAGAACTTTTTTTTTAGGGGAAAGATGAATTTGTTTGTTTAGAGTCATTATATTCGTGTTGCTGCTTTGACAGCTTTGTGTTCAGTTATTGAGAAACTTCTCTCGTCAGATGATTTAGACGATGGACAACGAAAAATGCGAGACGATCTGCTGCAAATTCTACGAGTTTGTTTGATTTCTCAAAAAAAAAAAACTTACCAACTAAATGAAATTGAATTCGATTAGGAACATGTCTCGGATGTGTCGGCATTTGTCCGTCAACATTGTTTACAACTCTGGACAACACTTGTTCAGCAGAAGAAGGTACCCGTTCGGCAATATATTCGAGCGTTCGAGCTCGGACTCGATCGTTTACGTGATTCAGCTTGTGCTGTACGAAAAGATGCGGTGACATTAGTCATGCATATGGTTTTAAATAATCCATATTTCGTTGTGGTAAAACAATTTTGAGATGAATATCATTGATGTGAATTTGGTTGATTTGAAAAGGATTCAACTCGAGCACAGTTCGAAGAACGACAAACGGATGCGGAGACAAAATTAGCTGAACTTCGAAGTGAATTAGAGAAACTAGGCCAGGCTCTACCAGCGATCGAAGAGAA
>ERZ778027.1373-NODE-1373-length-41650-cov-11.880875_pt1 | contig 41650 bp, 46 predicted proteins | sample MGYA00375757_ERZ778027 | MGnify/ENA primary metagenome ERZ778027 (study PRJEB29350, sample SAMN05389817) | bioreactor metagenome | isolation source: Ammonium sulfate bioreactor | place: South Africa: University of Cape Town | collected 2014-02-18 ...
ACATCTCAACTAAATCAGCAGATGGAAATTTCCGCGTCGATTGAGTAATGTTCGAGTTTTTATGTTTACGACGTGGATTTTTACGATAACTTACAGGATTGAAATCATTATCCGAATCATCAGTTGTGAGGGGTCGGCGATTGGCTGCTGTCGATGAATCATCGAGGCCAAAATCCACTCTCTTGAGGGTGTAGTGCAAGTTGAAAAAAAATAAGAAGAAAGAGTTAGAGCAGATGACTAATCACTAGCGAGTGTAAACGACGAATCTAAAATAAATATTCTTTCGACTGAACTTTCGTGCTAAAAGCGGAGAATTATTTTAGATGACTGAAATTCCTCATTTAACATCAGATGAACTACTTGAAAAACGTCGGCTAACGCTTCTCTCTCGAACTCGTCATGCTCGTATTCAACTCGATTCACTTTCGTTGCTCGACACGAGCTACGAACAATGCCGACAAAATCTTCGACAATGGCGTTGTCAAATTATCGAACAAATCAACAAAGCTCATGAAACATCTCTCGCAGAATTAAACAATGCTTACGAACAATTGAATCGTTTTCGTTCGACAATTGACAATCTTTTAAACGAACAACAAACTTCATCACAAAGCTCAACCATCGAATCGAGTTTAAACAATTTACGTCAAGCTGATTTCTCATTCGATTTTCATCAAGCTCGTCAATTAGACGGGCAATTACAATTACTCAAACTCTCGAATTCTCAACAACAACGACAATCTCATTTCTTGAATAAATCGAATACGAATTGTCGTTTACTTGTTCCGCAAGATCGTTATGTGTCCGATGTATTTTTCTATGATGATCTCATTCAACGAATTGATTGTCAAACGAATGAATGTATTCTTGTTTGTCCGTTGGATTTATTAGATGAATTGTTAGGCTACGATCAGGATATTCGAATTTTAATCGATCAAACATATTTACCAATGATTGGAACTCAAGCACAACGAATGAGAATTGATTATGAATTGAATTTACTTCAGCCAGCTCAAGAATGTTGTCCACTATCAACTGAACGTGTTATTAGAATTATTTGTCAGCAGAAAAAGAATTTATTAGCTTGTCTTGAAGAAATCTACACTATTTGCAGTCAACAATCGAGTCCAGATACTTCAAATCAATATAATCCAATAAATTATAGTAAATCTAAAGTTCATCTCTACGGTGGTTATTCGGATAATAATTTCTCTCAAACAAGTGATCTTAATAAAACTAACAATTCGATATTTTCTTCTCTACAAGTAACCAATTCGAATGTATCTAGTCAGCAACATTTCGATCGAGTTCTTATGCCCGTTTCGATTCATCAAACAATTCCAATCACAGATATGCAAGCAGGAGCTTTGCTAGGACCTAAAGGTGAACGTATTCAACAGTTACAACGTGAGACAGGAGCGATTGTCACAATTGCAGATCTCAATGACGATGCCAATGAACGACGTCGACGTATTGTGAATATTCAAGGAAGTCAACAACAAGTTAATAATGCTTTACAAGCAATAAAAAAACTTCTAATGATTACAAATAATGATGAAGATAATCAAGATGGAAATCAAAAGTAGACAAGCACAACAACTTTTTTTTATTTACTTTTGCTTTTATATTTCTATGTATTGTTTTGTGTTTTTCACTCGATGACGATAAAAAAAACAGAGAGAAATAGTATTTATTAGTCATTGCGTCAGATTAATTTCACAATCATTGAGTAACCACGTGTATATAACGTTGCGTGTTTCACTGTTCTCTTGTCATTTTCAGTAAAATGTCGACAGACATTGGTTCGATGTGTGTTATTCTTCATCGTGAACGAAGTTTTCACAATGTTGACATTCGAATATTAAAAAGTGCGTTACAAAAATATGCACGTCGAGCAAACATGTCGAAAGGCATTTGGTGTTTAATTGAACTCGATCTTTTTTCTTATTTCGAAATAAATCCTCGTCTTCATTCGACGGAAAAACTAACAACAAAACAAATTCAAATGAATGCAACTCGTATTCGTTCGAATATGATAAATCGTCTCATCGCTATGATGAGTGAAGACGTAGGTCCGACAAACAGTCACCTACCGATGAGAATCCATCAATTCTATTTAAATTGGATTCAACATCGTCGAGAGCCAACAGGTAGAAACATACTTGTTCAAATCTATCATTGTCTTGCCAATGAAAACGTCAAACGTATTCGTTTGTTGAGCGACCTTCGAACGGTTTTTAATTTGCCTGAATATTTAACTGAGAACCAAAGTTTACATCGACAATTATTAGAAAAATTTCAAATGAATCAATTGATTGAAATTCTCTACGAAAATCAACAGGAAAAATTAACTGTAAACGCACATATTTTTCTTCTTTCAATTGAGTTCGTTTTCTTTTATAGAAACAAAATCTTTACGAGAAAATTGTTGAACATCTTGCAAACAAATCGGATCTTGCATTTGCATATCTTTCGATTTTATTTCGACGAAATGATCCTCAAACAGTGATCAATCAACAACTATGGCCGTATCTCATCGGTCGTTCGCCATTTCAACAAAGTACTCGGGCTCTTGCATTTTTCTACAAGACAATGAAACATAAAGAACATTACTTATATTTGTATCATGCCATGGCGTTTATTGTTTATGAAGATCAAATTCAAAAACTTGATCAACAATCAGCAAATGATTCGACTGATATCGATATGGATAAACTTTATCAAGATCATTTAAATGAACAAAATGCAATTGAATTCGATTCGTTTGTCTTCGATCTGCATACAGGTGCTGCAACATCGAAATCGAATTTTGCTCTCGAAGGTGCACTCGTTGTTAATGAATGCAAAGAGCTATTCAATGAAAAATATCGACAAATGTACAATGAATTCAAAGTTATGATTGATAATCAAGAACAAACGAAAACAACGAAAAGAAAACAAAAGACAATGGAAAATTCAACGGTTAAGAAAACGAAAACTGTTGAGCAAATAATCGATGATGATTTGGATAAGGAAATTGTTCGGTTAGGTTATCAACTTGAGATTCAATCGGAAAGATTTGTTACGGAGAATTTATCAGAACTTGTTCGTGGTCAACGTCGAACAGGTGCTCATAAAAAATCGGTTTTCATCTCATCGGATTACGTTTACAAGGGTCCGTATTTATCCGATCAACCAGGAGATCGAAAAAAATTCTTGAACAATTTATATTTCACTCGAGCTTTACTAACACTCGAAGATCATTTACAAATTCCTGAGAATTATCGATCGATTTTTGATTGGACATCGATTATTAAAATCGATCAAACAAATCAATATTATTTAAAACAAAAATTCTTAGGAACTGTCGATGATTCAAAGGATAATTATGAAGTAGCCAATACAAAAATTGAGACAAATGTTAAAGTTTTTCGACGTGGTTCGCATATTCATCGATTAATTGAGTTAGAAAAAGATCAACAGGATTTTGCAAATCATCATTCACAAATATGTCAAGCAGCTGTTCAACATCTTTATCTTCGATATTTATTAAATATCGGAGATTCAGGCACTTGGAATATTCTCGTTCGACGAGATCGAACTGATTTAATTTGTGGAATCGATTTCGAAGAACTTCGTCCGGACAAAGTTCATCAAACAAAAGATCCTTTTGTTTTAATTATGAGTAAAGTATCGAAACAACAAAGACAAATCTATCATTCATTTACAAAGAAAATTCTTCGGTTTGAAAATCCAATTGATGTCAACGGTCAATTAGCAACGACTTTAGCTGAGTCGTTTAAAATTCCGATTGAAAATGTCAACAAACGAATTCAATTGTATGAAAATTGTTTTTTGTAATTCGATTTTATTTTATTTAATAAAGAAAACGACTAGTTTGAACAATTGAATCGCATCATTGTGTAGACAAATTGTTGTTTTAAAGGTCGAAAAATAGTTTCGATTTCATCAGCAGATTTCCATTGCGGATTTGACCAGTCGGCACTGAGCGATTGACGTAAGCCATTGACGAATTTTTTCGAATCGTCTTCTTTAGTTTTTTTGACAAATGCCATCGTATGCGGTGCAGCTTTGATTAATGAAGTATATTTCTTATCGGCGAGAAGTTGTTGAAAATTCTCTCGCATAACTTCAGCAATCGACGGTGTTAACGTTGATTGAGCAGCGCAATTTGACAGTTTTTCAAGAATTTTATCGAACGGGGTTCGAACTAGAAATCAAAAATTATTTCCAAAACACAAAAAAACCGGTTCTCAACTGACTAATCGGAGCTTTTTTGTTTTTGGGTGGTGGTGCACGATTGTTGTTTGTTTTAGTTTTATCTTTTGTTGATTTTTGACTTGATATAACATGAAACGAACATATCTATTGAAGATATTACGAGATTTTCGTTGATCATGAAAACATATTCATCGTACTTACCAAGAGACAAAATGTAACTACGAGAAACACTCTCATCGTGCAGTCTGTCTGATTCTGTCGGCTGTTAAAAGAAGAGAGACAGAGCTCGTTTTTATACTAATAAATGCACATGTGACGTGAGATTTTTGTAGACAGATGCATGTATTTGAAAAAATAAATTCTGATAATATTTTATACTAATATTTAGATTAAAGAAAAAGAACATATATTTGTTCACTTCCTAAGCGGCACGTTTTTTTTTGTTTTTTTTATTAATAGAAATTTATCCTTGGATTTTTCTGTTGAGAAATATTATTATTGGAGAAAAAAACGAAACGCCCATTCATCATAAATGAATACACGTGTTCTATTTATGCATGTACGAACCTAAATCATCAAAAAAAAAACGAAAGGAAAAGAAAGCGCGAAGGTTTTATATGAGTATGTCACACAAGCCATTATTTTTCTAATCGAATAAAAAATGAGAGACGGTGGTTCAGCAGAACCTTATAACGAATTAGAAGAATTTTATTCAATCTGGGAAGCATTACAATGGAAACAAATACGAACCCGAGTACCTATATGTTTCAGAAAAACGATTCGCAATCGATATATGCTTGCAAATATTATCTTTCTCATCTATTGTATTATTATAGTCATTAATAACTATCATCCTAAACTACAAGCTCCATCGCCAGCACAAAAGTTTTCTCCACTTGATAGTCCTGTACGTATGGTGCCACTTGCTAATACAATATTTGTTGGTCAGTAAAAATTTCCATCGATGAACAACTCCATTATTATTTTTTCAGGTGCTGCCATTATTGGAGTCATTTCATCTTCACTTTATCTCTGGACATGGGTAGATCGATCGTGGTTTGATGTAATTCTCATACCTGAATATATAAGTATTCTTGAGTCTGTATTATATCTTGGGACCGCACTTTGCTATGGCAAACAGGACACTCTCGGTGGTTATTATACATTAGCAATTCATAAAATAGAATTGACAGCTTCGATATTAGATTTAATTGCATCTATTCTTTGGTAAATCGAAAAACTTAAGATAACGAATGAAAATTCGATATATTGATTCTAGGATATTCTCCTGGTACATGACATATATTCGAACACTTGGCCGTGGATTTACATTTGATGATCCTGATACTGCAGGATATCTTACAACAACAAGTGCAGCAATAATCTACATCATTTATAATATTCAAATCAATGTTTATCCTGAAACATACGGATATAATTCAATTTTCAAATATGCAGACAGCATATTCTTGATCAGTGCCTGTATATATATTGTAGCTGCATTACGTGATGATCACTGGTTTTGGTTTCTTCCATTCAGTGGTCAATACGGTGTAGCACCAGGAAAAGTCGAAACACATTCAACAAAAAAGATCTTACCACAATTTGGATTATCTCCAGTTTTAATCGATGATCTTTGTCGAAAACGTCGATCTCGAAGTGTCACTGAAAGTTCTGAAAACGTTCGATTGAAGACTTTTGAAACATCTCCGACAAAATATTCAAATTCCGTTGAATAATTGTCTGACAACGTTTTGCATGACAAAAATTCATTTTCTCGTGTTTACTTTGCTTTTCAATAGCCAAAGTATTCTTTGTTTGTTTTTTCAAAATAAACAAAACTTCATTTTTATTTACACAAAAATCTACATAAATAAACGCTTTTCGACAATTATTCAACTGATTTTCAAAAAGCGAACGAAAAGTTCTCATGGCACATGCAGCAGGTGCATCGTCCAGACGAGGAAATCTTCCTGAATTACTCCCGCTTGATACAGCTTTTCTACCGCCTACAGATCCAATTCCTACGACGACGACGACGACAGCTGCTCCTGCTCGTCGAACAACAGCCAATGGTGAAAGTGTTGCTTTTATTTGGCTTGATTCTGTCGAACAATCGTCATTGAATGTTATTGGGTCACTTCGAGCGATGAATGATAATGTTCAAACGTTCCATGATCCGGTTTCATGTTTGAAAACGATGAAATCATCGAACGAGAAAATCTTTGTTCTAACAACATTGACAAATGGTGATCTAATCAGTAAAATTCATCAATTGAATGCAGTAGAATTTATTTTTATACTTGACTCGAATGTTGAAAGTATCAAAGGCGATTTTCCTAAACTTGTTGGAATATTTAAACAACACGAAGAATTATTTCGAGTGGCTAAAGAAATTTTCGAAACTTTCGAACAAATTCAATTGGAACAATTCGAATTTGAAAATGAAAAAAGTTTCCTTTGGACACAACTTTGGAAAGAAGATGTAAATAGATTCGAATTCTGAAAATATCTATTCGAGTTTTGATTTTATTTAGACAGCTAATCGAAAACCATTGAAAAAAACCTTTTTCTTCGAATCGATTCGTCAATATTATCGTGAAAATCCTCTCGTCAGTCGTTCAATCGACGAATTCGAGAAGAACTACCGTTCAAACGAAGTCATCCACTGGTGTTTCCGTTCACCATTTCCATCACGTTACCTTTTTCATGCACTTCGCGCACATAACAAAGAACAATTGAACGTCTGCCGATCGATATTGATCGATGTTCTCCGTTTTTTCGCTCAACACACAAAACCTAAAACGAGTGGTCAATTCTATCGAGGAATGAAACTATCCAATGCAATGCTCGAACAGTTCGAAGCTCATGTCGATCGTCTCGTTTGTGCAAACGGATTTTTTCCATCGACAAAATCTCGAGCAAGCGCTCTGGCACTCGCTTCTCTCCCAGCATATCGTCCGGATCTCCTACCGGTTTTATTCAAAATCGATTGTGATCTATCGACGTCGTATGTCGAATTAACCGATAAAAATCCGTCGTCAATCATTGCTTTCAACATCGATACGACATTTACGATTGTTTATGTGAAACGAGGACCGATGACGGTGATTAAAATGAAAGCAGCCGGTGAACAGGGAAAGAAAATAGCTTTGGAATATTTACAACAACATAAAGATAGACAAATCTATGAGCTACTCGACGAATTAGCAAAACCACCAACACCTCCGAAACCACCGACTCCACCGCCGCCAAAACCGGCGAAGTATGGACGTGTTTTGCAATCGAAAAGGAGTTTATTTTTCATTTTAGAGAATCGATTTTGACAACCGAAGAAATTCGAGCACAAAATTACGCAAGAAAAGGCGAAACCGATCGGGCTCTCGCTATTTATCAACGTATTCAACCAATGACACCTCGTATTCTCACTGCAATAGCTCAATTATCTTCGGAGAAAAAAGGAGATTATCAACATGCAATTAAATGTTATACACAAGCATTACAATTGGTCGACGAAGTAATTCATTACACTTCGACAAAATTGTCATTTGCTTATACGAATTATTTTAGAATAGTGATGAATGTGCTGAAATCTTAACTGATCTTGCCAATACTCATCAAGGTGGTGAAAATTATGATTTAGCTATTGGTAATCATACACGTGCGTTGACAATACGTCAAGCACGACCGAAACCTGACTATGCAGCCATTGCTACGAATCATATTGGCATTGCGAATGGTCATTGGGCTCGACGGGAATTAACTGAAGCGATTGATCAAACACAAAAAGCTTTACAATTAAGAGAAAATCTCGTTCCACCGAATGAAGCGAGTGTTGCTGCAACATTTGCTATGCTAAGTAATATTTATCAAGACAGTGGCAACAGTGCACTTGCACTTGAATTAAATAAAAAAGCTTCGGTTATTTTTGAACGTGTTCTTTCATCGGATTCGCCGATATTAGCTGAATTATTTTATAATCTTGCTCAAATGCAATTAAGTTTGAAATTGATGGAAGATGCTTGTCGAAGTTATCATCGAGCCGTTGGAATCTATCGAAAATATCTTCCGCAAGGTCATCCCGATCGAGAATCGGCCGAAAACGAATATCGAAAAGTTGTTCAATTACTTCGAGAGAATAAAACAACGAAAAGCAAAAAATAATTTCGAAAACTATTCTTCTCGATTTATTTCTATTTTTTGTAAAAATAAACAACGTTCGCATTTTGACGTCCTGTTTATGATTCGTTGAATTAAATGTATTCATTGACTTTGAAGAGATCAAAGGAACTCATGAGTAACCAAGAATTTTTATTCGAATAGAAACAAAACAAAAACTGAACATTGATTATTGATGAAAATATTGATGTTTATCATTAATTTTCATCGACATTTGCTGAACTTCCCTCGGATCATGTAAATAATCTTGATTATGATTATTGTAAAATTTGACAGCATAATCTTCGTGAAAATTCGACCGATCGTTTGGAATATATTCGAATGGTAGATGTCGAACAGGTTGTTGATGATTGGGATCACTTGCCATGCGTTGATGACGCGGTAGGACAGTCGAATATTCGACTGTTGTTGTTGTTGGCGGACGTTCGTCGAATTCTTCTTTGAGAACACGTTTTTTACACAAATCACAATCGGAAAATGATTTCGGCAATGATCGACGAAATTGACTCGACGTCGGAAGATTTTCATTGGAAATCGACGGACGCATCGATGCTTGAGGAAGATCGAACTCACTTCGACTTGAACGAGAATATCGTTCGAAATTTTGCGCAAATGAATTGTCCGCCATCAACGGATTTCCATGATGAGGATAACTACCTGGTCGAACCAGTTGAACATGACTCAATAGTTCGGATTTACCGATATTTTCGAGAATTTTCTTCTGTTTACGACGACGTCTGATCAAAAACAAACAATCAGAAAAAAAATTCTTCGTCTTTGTTTCTTACTGCAGTAAAAGTGCGAGAATAATAAGTACAAAGACGAGAAGAATATACGCTAAGACTATCGGTATAACAATCCAAATATCTAGATGAGAAAAGGCAAATCGATCGATTTGAATCGATTTTCGAAATCGAATTTACTTTGAACTTTAGTCCAGCCGATCGATTGTATTCGAATTCTTGATGTTGTTGGCCAAATTGGCGGTTGAGTCATCGGAAATATCGGCGTCGATGGACACGGTTGATTAGCCGAACAAATCGGTATCGTATAAAAATAAAGTAGAAAATAAGTCGGATGATACGAATAGATTTCGCTCGGAAGAAAGCTGATTTTCATTTGATAATTGGTTTCAGTAATTCGTTGTGTTGTTAAATTACCGTTTAATGTTACATTTGCAATTGTTTGATGATCTAATGTAATACTTTCGAATCTCAATTGATCGTGATTTAAATCACCATTGACAAAATAAACGATTAATTTCTCGTTGAATTTCGATGAAAGTTTGATAAAACAAGATGTTCGACTTGTTTTCAATGGATAATTTCGAGAGTAAACGAAACCATAGGAACTCGACAGAGAAATATTCTCGCAAAGATCGTATTTATGTTCGATTTCGAGTAAATTCCATGTTGGCACGCAATGGAAGCCGATTTCTGTGACGGCTTTAAATGCACATAGACTACGTTCACGAATCTGATAGGTCGAAATGTCCGAACAATGCGATTGACCGTTGCACAACGAATTAATGTAACGTAAATCGTAGTTATTACAACCGTGAGAATAATCCGGTTGACACGAACGAGGATCGAAACCGAGACGCAAAGGATACGAACGAATATAATCGATTGAAATCAAATATTTCGGCTCGTTCGATTGATGATGATACGACGAGCCGATTTGAGGACATTCGAGAGATATTAGAGAATAACTCGGACAGATTGTTATCGTTCGATTAGGCAGTTCGTATTCGAAAACTAATCAATTGAATTTTGTTGATGAATTCTTTTCAAATGAACAACTTACATCGATTTTCGTTCGACATCGATCCATTGCTAATTGCAATGAGAAGAAAAAAACTGACAAACAATTGATTTTCAATCATTCGTTCGTTTTCATGTTCAATGACTTCGATTGAGTTTAGTAAAAGACGTCGAACATTCTTTGGCTTTTGAACGTGCTCAATGTAAAATTCGTTTTTTTTTCGACTAAATATAATCCTATGTTGTTCATCGTCGCCTACAAGTACATTTTTTTGCTCTTCGTCGAGATCATTAATCCTTTTCTCTTCGTTGTCGTCGATGAATGACGAAACAATTCTAATAGATCATAAGGTTTGACAAACATAACAAAGGAGAAAAACAAATTCGATATCGTACAAAGTCAAGTATACTTCGTCATTTTTATTGACAAAAATTATTTATTCAAGTAATTCAGATACAAAAAAACGTTTGGTTATTTCTTTCTTTTCCGATTGAATTCGATCGACTAGTTTTTGGAATTCTTCGTCTGTACAATTTCTTCGAAACAAAACAAAAACAATTCGAATCCGACGAACTTTAATCAAATGCTTACTGATAGGGAAAATTTCGACTGGGTAAATCGATTCGTTCGATGATGTAATCTGTTTTATATTGATCTTCTAACATTTGAATAATACTCGTATTTCCGAATAAATGAGCTGCACCAACAGCGAAAATATACTTTTCTCGAGGATTTTCATTTAATAATTCGCGTATTTTTTTCGTAATTTGCTCATTTCGTTTGGTCATGCTGTCGAAATCTAAAGTTTGATATAATTCATGAATAAAATCTTCATCGATCATGTCACAATTGTAAACACGCGAGAGTATTTCATGAATTAATTCCGGATTTTCTTTTGGTTCTTTGACTTTAGTCTAAAATATTGAAATAGGCAATTGATTTGTCGAAATCGAACGTAGTTTTACGTGAAAACATCGATCTGGAATCGGTTCGAGTGAACCAACAGTCGCGTTTCGTTGATACGCTTCGAGCATAAGTCGATGATCCAAAATTAAACTATGGTCAATTGTTTTGTTACGCCAAAAATGATTATTAAATAAATTCTCATTTTGACCGAACCATTTTTTCCACTCGGATAAACCTTAAGAACAAAAAACGATTTGGAAATATTCGATTGAGAGAAGAAAACGCACGATCATCTGAGTCTGCCGGTTTTGTTGCATTGAGAAAGGCTGCCCAAGTTTTTGCACGTAAACGAGATCGTATTTTAATCGACATTTTATCCAACGAACATTCGTAGATCCGACTACTGACATTTCCATCAGTAAAATCGTGTTCAAACCAAAATTGAGTCGTGTTTTTGAAAATTTCGAGAATTTCTTTCGAAAAATACGGCCAAATTAAACCGTGAGGAACGTGAACAGTGCCGAATAAATAAGTTGAATTCAATTTGACGTTGTTATTTTCACCTCCTCGAATTTCGAAGATAACAACTGACGTACAGATTTGAATTTGAAAAACAATTACGAGAAGAATTAGTCGCATTTTCAAAATGAAATGACGATGATTTTCGTGTTTAACTTATAAACAAACGAACACACAATGAAATTCCTTTGTCTGCGTTTTTTTTTCTCTTTCTTTTATTCACGGATAATACAGTTAGTCGATAGAAGTCGTTTTAACGTTGAATAAACGTATGAGGATCACTTTGTTTGCATGAATTCGAATGTCGATGAAGTGAATAACAACATGACCAATGTTGTTTACCGATCGAACCTTTTTTACCCAAATGAAATCCACATTTCAAATACGAACAATCGTTATACTCGGCGTGCCATGTTCCTTGATGTGCACAATCTCCGCCCGGATTGTTCTCGAGTTCGAATTCACGTTCACATTTTCGACAAATATAGTTCTTTGATGAAGGTGAGACTGATGATTCATTTTTCTACAAATCAAAAACGATTTTTGTTGGAAAATCATTTTGTTTATCTACGAACTTCGAGATCAAGTAAACTGACGAATTCTGTTTGTTCATTCGAGATAAATCCTCGTCGATCTTGAGGGAATCTCGTATGATAAATGCCGTATTCGGGACACATGAATGTTCCGTAAATCGTTATTTCATTGTAAATCGGTTGTTTCGAAATCAACTAAATCGAAAGAAGAATTTGAATGAGAGAAATAATCAGAAGGAGATGGACGATGTGTTTCACCTTCCACAATTCTTCTTCATTAATCGTTGGCATTTGATTTAATAAACGACGAGCTATGTCTCGACGTTGAATTGAATAAAGAATATTTTCACGTGGATCGGAACTCCAATGATCAATGTTCGTTTGAACGATTGTACCTTTTTCCGACAATGTCCATCTGTAAGAGCGAAAATAAAATCTGCGTTTAATTCTCCGTAAAATTTCACCTGTTTTCTTCGGTTGATTGTCGACGAGTTAGCAGAGTTCCGATAGTTTCCGATCGACTTGTGCCGCAAATTGTGAAATAACAAGGTGCAATGATCAATGATTGAGAAAGATGTTCGACAGCTGTATTGTAATTGTCGGTTGATTCGAAAATTTCTCGAAGAAGAAAGCCAATTGGCCAACCGCTATTTAAGAAAGATTTTTAAAAGAATGATCACGTGAAATTTCTCTTCACCTTGCTAAAGCCGTTTTAAGATTTGTTGTCAAATTTCCGCCCGTATTTCGAAAATTAACCGACACTGAATATCCATTTTGAACTCTCATTCCAGTTAGAACGCCCACATAACCAATCCAAGTTGTTGCTTTGAAAATCGTCTGATTATTTTTCTGAAAATCCACATCTAAACATCTTGTTTTTTTTTCTCTTTCTCCTCAAACAACACTTTCTAATCAAAATCAGTTTACCAATAGTCAATGGTTTCAAAAACTCCAATTCCCAGTCCATTGTTCGAATATGCATTGCGATTTTATTCTGCTCATTTTGACACACAATCGATGTACAACAAGCAAAACATTCGTAAACAAATTGAATCAAAACTAATTTGCCCAACGGTAAGCCCGTTTCTTGAGCGAATCCTTTTAATTCTTCGCCATAGTAAACTAAACCAAATCGTGTTATGCCGGACATAATTGCTGAAAGAACTTTTTCTAACATAGGACCGACCCATTCGCCAATGATTTCATTGATCATCGACTCGATCTTTTTTTCAACTTCACGAAATTGATCGAGATATAGACGTAGAATGTGCTGCCATCGAACTGACGGTGGAAGATCGAGATTGACGACAAATTTCGGAGGAGTAAACACGTCCGAAGGTGTTTTACATATTATCGAAGACATTTTTTTATTGAAAATAACGAAGAATATCAAACTATGACAATTTCATACTGTTGAGTAATACTCTTTATACAATCGATATGACTCATTCTAACGTGGTTATACGTGTAAAAAAACACTTCATTTTGACATGCTGTGAAAATAAACAAAATTTTCTTTCTATGCTTTTTAGTCATCCAGCAGCAACAGCACTAAGAAATGAATAACTGCCTGACCAAGAACCGTAAGACGAAGACGTAATTCCATGTTGAGTTGTACTTGTATAACTGCTTTGACCCGGTAGAATAATCACTGTAACTATACTAATTTGACCGGCAGTAACAAAACCTGCATGAACAGCAGCTACAGCAACATTAGAATCATCTGTATAAATTGTTGTTCCCCATAAAGAACCGCTAGTGGATCCAGTTAAAGTGAACGTATAATTTTGATAGTTATTACCACGATATCCAACTAAATTAGTAGGTGCTGCCATAGGAGCTATTGTGGCAAGAATCAACAATAAATCCTTTTCATTTTTCAAACGATACGATCTCAACATACTTGTTACTGTACTCGTTGTTATTGTACTCGTTGTTGTTGTGCTTGTTGTTGTTGTTACTGTAGTAGCTATTGAAAATAAAACAATCTTGATATTATTTGAAAAGACATTTTTTTGTCAACGAACTTGTTGTATTAGCAACAAATATGATAAGTAACGCAACTGTTGTAGCAAGTGCAGCTGCGACTCCTGTAGCCACTGATACTATTATAACACCTTTAGCGACTGTTGAAAGTCCAGCTCTAGAGAAAAATAAATGTCTTTTATTCAATCAGATTTCGTCATTAAAACGTATACGTTGTTGGAACACTTTCAAGTTGTGGAAGATTTACAGTAATATCTCTGACTGATTGAGTTGAATACGTATGTGTCTAAAGTAGTTCTCTGTATATTTATTATATACAAATAAGATCTGCTTACATTTTGATCATTTAAAACAATATATTTAGGAATGTATTGAACTGCAGTTTCGGAACTAGTCGGCATATTTTAGTCGAAACTTATTGAGAAAAAAAAACAATTCAATTGACCGACAAAATGTATTTTTCAAAAATAAGAGACGGGCTTTTACACTTGAAAAACATGTTTCATTTGTTGTTTTTTCAAATTTTTCTCCTTCGGCACTCATTATGTCTAATGGGTTTGTCGTGTACAATGAACACAAATTGATATTTATTTACTTTTCACGTTTCCATTTACGTAGTTTTTATTCGTAAACGTGGCCACATGAATTCTATTCAACAGAGAGGAAAAAAGTGAAAGTCAATGAGCGTATTCCGTTTCTTCTCAATTACACATACAAATACAAACAACAAATTGGCAAACAGATTCATTTTCTAAAACAGAAAGTAAGTTTTGCCTTTTGTTCTTCATTCTTTTGAAATGAATACTTGATAACATTTGTTCGATAGTTATGTCTACATCTGCAGCAACAGCTAGCACAACTGATTCGAATTTAAGCGGTCAACCAAGTGACAATATCGACCAACAAAAAGGTCCATCACAAGGTAGCAATGCTGAATCACCTGGCAGTACTCTTGGCACAGCTACAACAACTGTCCAACCACCTCAACCGACTAACAATGCCGGTGATACTTCTTCTCAATAACTAACTTCTTTTTTTTACTCAAAAAGACAGCCAATCGATTGTGTGTATTGAATTTCTAAATAAACTTTCTATTCTCGCTGAAAATTCTCTTTGTCTTGCGCATCCATCGCGACCTCTATTGCGAACTAAATCGATTAGTCAAATCTGCTTGTCCAATGAATCGATTCAATCATTGAGAAAAAGAAGAAAAAAAAAAGTTTATTTCTTAAATTGAACAAACTTGCAACGTTGCTGCACAATGACAAGTTATGCACCGATTCAGCCACGTCCTATTCTTTGTAAACCAATTACAAATTCCATTCAATCAGCCACACAACCGCCTCCCATGTACATCGTTCAAACGCCAACAAACGCACCCACACCAATAAATCCCGATGTGCATTCAAACGCAACAGTCTCTCAACTCCCTTTGACACCCAGCGAAGAATTCGTCAAACGTCTTCGTGAGTTTCATCGAAGTCGTCAAACGACATTTCGATCTTTGCCAACCATCGGCGGACAAGTCGTCGATCTGTTCAAACTCTACAATTGCGTTTCGAATCACGGCGGTTGGGATAAAGTCACCGATCGGCAACTTTGGTCGGACATTGCTGAAGAATTTTCTCTCGATTCGACGTGTCTCAACGGCACTCAAGCGATCAAACATATTTATATTCGTTATTTATATTCCTACGAGAAAATGATCAGTGGTGAAACCGTCGATTTGCATAACGATGAAAACGAAGACGCCAAACGTCGAACTTTATTTCAATTACAACGAGTTCCTCAATCGTATAACCACGCTCAGCATAATGTCTCCGAGTCAATGCGAGTTCAATTCGGGTTATTCAACGATTTTATTCCTCGAAATTCGTATGAAAAACTCGAATTGTCATTACTCTGCGGGTTTCCCAATGAAATCACATTTACATTGAACACTCTTCTCTTATTATCTTCATCGGCCAATCATTCGAAATCATTTCATTTATACAAATGTCCTCGTTTGTTGGATCTTCTGTTTTATCACATCGGTCTTTTCAATTCCTCAAATCAATCTTTGGAAATTCTCTACGAAGATCTCTGGACCAAACATTCCAATTATCATTTAAAACAATTCTGGCTCAGTTCGTCTTCGTCATCAACCGCAGCAATCATCGAAACTCTCTTCAATTGCCCGTCGATCGACGTGAAAACCGACGCGGATTTCGTTTCCAACGATGAATTCTTTCGCATCGAGCAAATTCTCATGATTCTCCGAAATCTTTCGTTTGATCGTTTGAATGCATTTTATTTTCTCGAGCAAATCTACTGCAAAACATCGTTGATCTATCAAATCTTTTTACTTATTTCCTACGCCCATCTAAATATCGAATTGAAGAAATTAATCTTCGACATTTGGTCGAATTTATCATCGCATATGAACATGAACTCAATCGAATACGATCAAGGCCAGTTATTTCGACAATTTTTACACGATATTTTAATTGATAACGAGCAAACGAACGATCGTTTTCAGATCATTCGAGTTTTGGAAATTCTCTCGAATCTTTCTCAAACCGGACACGATCATTCGATGTATTTGACTGAATTTTTACCGATCTTAATGGACAAATATCTTCACATACCTGATATTCTTATCTTAGTTCATACATTAGAGTCTTTATATCAAATCACTCAATTAGGCTCGCAAATTTGCGATGAATTGATTCAATTGAATTCCTCAAAAGCATTTCTCATGACGTTGATTCATTTGCTCACATTCGAAGCTCGATCGTTTTCATCTCAAACAATAAAAACCATCAAAATCGTTGAATTAGCATCGAATCATCATCCATTGCCGACCTATCAGCAGCCGGTTCTCATTTCTTCGGCACAACAAGCGTTTAAACCTCAGTCAATGATCAACAACGTCAGTCCGTCGTTGGTTAATCTTCTGTCGGTCACAACGTCGACAACTTCGCCGTTGATTTTGAATAAACGAAAACAGGAAACCGTGCCGATGGTTTTAAATGGAAATGCATCGCCAGCGAAACGAATTCGACCGATGCCGGTGAAGAAATCGGTCGGTCCGCCGAATGAAAATGAGAATTCGGTGGAAAATGACGTTCGAAATTGTTTGAACGATGTTTGTCAACGGATTGAACTGAATCTTGATCAATCGTTGTCGGAGATTTATAATCAATTGCCATCGCCGATTTTTAAGAGAAAAATCGAGAAAACTGAACCGGATTTGCCACAACAACAACAGATTAATGATGTCAAACCAATTGTGAATAACAATTCGATGGATTTTGTTTGCGAATGGGACAATTGTCGAGAGTAAAATTTTGATTAAATTGATCAACAGATCAGGCAGTTTTTGTGCTTTTTTCAGAGGATTTTCAACGGCACGAGCTGTTTTTCATCATGTTTGTTCGAATCATGTCAAATATTTATCAGATTACGTTTGTCTTTGGACGGGATGCGAACGAATTCGAAGACAAAAATGGTCGTTAATCAGTCATATTCAAGTAGTTTTCGAATAACATTGATTTTTTTGTAAATGAATATTTTTTTTGTTTTGTTTTTCAAAGGAAAAACATTGTTCAGAAAATGCATTTCGTCAAGCCAAACTTCGATTAGTCAATTCATCAGTTTCAAATCCAAATCTAGTTTCAACTATCAATCGAACAGCGACAATGGGCTATGCGCCTGACGCAGCTTGGCATGCCATTCGACGTCATTTACAAATCTATTCATTCGATGATCAAGTCGTAGGTGTTCTCTTTTCGATCGGCAAGTTTCTCCGTTTATTTTCGATTTAGATTAAAACTAAAGAAGGTCCGCTAACGAAAAGTATTCGTTTGACAGCTGCACTTATTCTGCGTAATGTCGCGCGACATTCAACTATTGGAAAACAGTAGGAGTCGAAATTTTTGAAAGTTCAATGAAGGAATTTGTTTAATTTAGATATCTTCGGCAATATGAACAAATTCTTGCGAGTTTAGCACTTGATTCATCCGAAGCATCGCAAACATTAAGTTCTTGTTTGTATGAACTTAATCATTAAAAGAGAAATATGTTCTTTTCTTTTGTAAATGCAGTTGAAACATCTAATTATGTGTTTATTTTTTTCTTTTTCTTCTCTCCTCTTCTTTTTTGTTAATATCTTCAGACTTTGTTATTATGATTTATTTTCAACGAAATCAAAATAAAGAGAAAAAAAAACATTTACATATAAACAGATGAAAATGTAATTAACAATTGGTGTCGTTGGAACATCTATTCGGAGAATTTCATCCACAAAAGCAGTATATGATGCATAATTGTATTTCATTAGCTGGATTCTGTGAATCAGTAATACTTCTTGGTATTCATGTCAAGACAAGAACAAGAAATTTATCTTCAACAACGATGATACTTTCAAAAAAAAATTTTCTCAGTTGATACAGAAGAATCTTAATAATATATTTATGAAACGATTTTTACCGAATATCGACGATAAACAAGACACTAACATTTGGTTAATCTATCTTTTTCTCTCAAAATTGTCTATGGCTGTTTTTTCCTTCGATTTTCTTTGTGTAATGTTTTAGGAAAGTGTAACTTTAGCAGATACTGGGTATCCTGATCCTGACGAGCCAGATTTTAACCAGAAACTGATTCGATAAAGGCGGTCAGCTGAAACCGTAAAGTTTTGACTAATTTGATCAGCACATCCTCTGGTTCCATCATAAAAGCTATAAGCTCCATTTCGAGGCCATATACTACTTAGTCCATTTATAATTTCTATGCAATTTCCGTTTGGCGTTGTTTTTATCCATGGGGAAAGAGAACCCGTTTCAAAATCTCCATTAATTAACTTTTGAGTGGCTCCTTCATAGACTGAAACATCATCAAGATACCAATAATCTGGATCATGTTGAAATTGAAAAGCAAGTGTAACTAAACGTGTTGTAGGTGATATCCATTCATATGCAAAACATTTATATGAACTCCCAATATCAGATGTCGTCGAATAAATAGTACCAACAGTACCAAGAGAACCAAGAGAACCAAGAGAAGTTGGTAGACACGGTGGGGCTGGTGTTGTTGTTGTTGTCGATGTTGTTCGTGTTGTTGATGTTGATGTTGTTGTTGATGACGTTGTTGACGTTGTTGTTGATGTTGATGATGTTGATGTTGTCGTTTCGAATGGTGCTGTAATAATGTAAAAAAGACATACAGTTTGTATGAATATTAGACTCAATACTTGTTGAAATCGTAGGTTTTTTATATGATGTTGCCCATAGTGAACCTACTATAGCTAGAGTCAAACCAGCAGTAAGACATCCTAATAATAGGCCATGGACAAATGCTGAAGAATAGCAACAACTAAAAAATGTTCCGAATAAATTATTTCGAATTGAATTAACATTGTAAATACTTTTTATCTTTATTAATAGTAGAGTCTTTCCCCGTAAGTTCACTCTGGATGGCAAGATGAATTACATTGTGCGAAAGATTTGACATAACTTTTCAATCTACTATACCTACACGGACAACCAAAATATAATCAACACTGTCTTTTCTGGATACTTTAGCAATAATGACAACACGTCTGAGATTTTATAGGTAGCTTATTATTTATTCGAAATAAATTACATAGACATGAAATTTAATAAAATATGCTTAGGTGCGCCATTTGCACTACATAAAACGTATTTGACTGTAATAGGGTTTTGTCTGCACATTGCAACTTTATGAATTCAACAAATACAAAACAAATATTTTGATCTAGATATTTCATTTTGTATTCTTAAAGAAAGGCCAATACATCTGTGGCAAAATATGAGTGTTGGTTCATGTCTTTTGTAGTATGTATCGGATAATCAGTTATTCTTCCATTATTAAAAAAAATTAGAAAAATCGTCACGTAGGCGCTTAAAAAACAAATTTTTTTCATCATCTTTTATCAAAATAAAAAGTTTTGCTACGAAATTCATAATAATAATGTTCAATGACTTACACATCGATCTATCTAAATAATACTAACCAATCGAGTCTTGCGCCAATTCGATCTTCAGCTTCAAGTTTACATACCGGCTCGCATTTAACTCCTATCTATTTAAATCTCTACGATCTTGGTCAATGTCATAACAATCTTATTCATTCATTAGGTTTTGCTTTTTATCATTGTTCTGTTCAAGTTCATTCGTCTGAATACGGGTAAACACGATAAATTTCTACCGAAAATCAGCTGAATTTTGTCTTGAAAAAGATATTTGGGTCATCCGTATGGAATGACTGGTGTTTACAAAACATCGAAGCATGATTCACGTTTTCATTTGTACAAAATTCGTCAGTCGATTGAAATCAGTTGGACTTGGTTCAATGAAAATGAAATCGATCGACTTGTTACGGATCTCGAACCGTTCTATCTCGGTTTTGATTATCATACAACGAACAAGAATTCTCTTCATTTCGCTAAATATCTCATCGAACAGCTTTCGAATGATTCACAATTGAAATATCTCGAATCGATTCGAATCCTTCGATTTCCATCATGTAAATTCGCCGAAATGATTTGAGCCGTTTCAAGATCGAATTGATTTAGATGTCGATCGAATTCGTCGACTAACTCAAACACTTTCATTTCTCAAAACCTTCGATACAGAAAAAGATATCGCAGAAATCAATATTCTCTATTTTCTCTACACGAAATTCGAAGGTAATATGACACGAATTTGTCAAATTGTCAAATGTGACACCATCGAAAAAGTAATCGACTCAAATTCTCCTTTCAATTTCACTCGAAACGACATTTAGTTAACTCGAATTCGAACTTTAATCTACGACGGAATCAACGACAAAAAACTGCCAACATTTCCTCTATTTTCGGCGTTTAATATCCACACACCTCAAGTTTATCTCGTCGAAAATCGATCGATAGATAATCAACCGTTTACATTGACGGATATTTTCCATCAATTCGACACGATAACTCTTCGTGGTCGAACGAGTATCGATCGATATTTGAACATGAATCAAGAGAAATCAAATCAGTTTTCGTCGTTGAATCAATCGGTTTCTCAAAATCAACATCGAACACGTTCGAAGCAACGAAGAAAATTACCGCGTGATTTCGAATTTACAACTGATTTATATCGAATCTCATAGGAGAAAATGTATTTCTCAACTCGTTATGTCTCTTTAGTGATTTACATTTGCTTCTATTGATCTCTTGGGTAATATTTATGCATTCTTTCTTTTTATTAGGACAAAGTTCGTTTGTTTATCAATAATCAACGATGAAAATAGATATTTGTTTGTTTGTTTTTTGTGGTCTTCAGAAGGAAAATTGAAACTCGATATTAAAACCAAAGATAAATCGTTTCGTTCTGTTTGTTGTTGTTAGTTTTTTTCTATCTAAATCTCGATGATATCCGTTAGAACATTAATGTCTATTGTACATGACAAGCATCGTTTACAGTTGTTTCTATTTCTTCTTCGTCTTAACCGCTGACAGTTAAGTGTAGAAATTCTATTAACACGAAAAAACGATTTGATTCTTGAAATATCCTGTTTGATGTTCCCACATCGAAAGACATCAAATATGGACTTTGCTTGTCTGTTGTCCAACGGAAGAATAAATCAGTTAATCAAAGATTTTATGTCGTCTGTGTGTATGTGCGTGTGTGTGTGTAGACAGTTCTTTTTTTAATAAAAATTTCTGATGAATAAAAAAACGAAGGCGATGAATAATTGAATAGATTTTTATTTCTAATGCGAAATAAATCTAAATGATAGATATTAATGAAGATAAATAAGAGTTTATCTATTAGTATTTAGATAGTAGAAACTGTGTTTTGTCGCAATTCGATCGATTTAATTGATTTATGTGAGAATTTGCCTTTCGACATCAAAGATGATTTCATTTCCTCGAAAGACCATCAACTGTGTTTCCTTTTCATATAGAAAAAAGTCCGTCATTGAGCTGCTTCGGATGACTAGAAACTGCCATTGATGATCTTAGTTATGTTTAAAAAAAGAAACATAAATATACAAAGATCTCGTTTTTTTTTAAATATCGTTTCTATTTTGCTTCGATAAACATCTGCTAAATAAAACCATATGGCACCTTTGTTTTGCCTCCATTGAGTAAATATCTTTGAATTTTTCATACGCCGTTAGCACTTTCGTAGATGATACATGGAACTCGAGTTTTTTTTATTAGATTTTTAGTATAACGAAAGAAGACGCTATTTTTTTTTAATAATAATCCAATTTCAAAGTCATTATATTCAATTATTTAGTAATGAGATAATTCAAGTAAATAATATTTCCAATAAGTAATCGGATAGCCTGTTTTTGTTTTTTCTTTTCTGAGGATACGCGAGCGAGAGAGAGAGCGATGAAAGTAAATATAAAACAGAAAGAAACAAAAATCATATGTTTATTTTGGTCGGATATATTCTGTTTGTTTTTTATTGTCATCATTTCTCATCTAAATCTGCTGGATGACAGGGTAAAGAAAGACAAGAGAGTAAATTGATTGCGCATGTGCGACAAGTCGTTTCTCGATTTACGAGTAACGTTGAGAGTGTAGATAAATATTTCTGCAGATTCTTCGAAATTTAATTACGACATAAAAATGAGACACGTTTTTTCTTACAGAGATTAGCGTTGTTTTATAAATATTTAATGAACAATAATAAATAGCCCGTGACATTTGAGTTTTATTTGAAAATTCTATTCAATGAGAATTAATTAGACTTGACAAGTGAACGCACATTCTGATTTGACTAAAGTTCGGCGTGTTTTTTTTATATTTGTGTGGCATTGATCAGTTATTTGTTTTCATTTTGTTTTTTTGCAAATCAAATCTTGTCAAACCCATTTTTTTTTGTTATGATTGAATGTTAACCAGAACATTAGCTAAGGAAAAGAAAGGAGAGCGAGAAAAAGAACGAGTAGTGATACTTTCTGTTTCTTGTTTATATCAGTGTGAAAGAGAACGAACGAGAAAATGTTAAGTATGTCTTTATAGAGTTCTTTTTCTTTTCAGTTAGTTTAAAAAACAAAAAAAAAAGAAATAATTGATAATATATACTTGACTATTTCGTCATTGAAATTCAATATTTAGAAACTTCCAGACAAACAACAAGAGAAAAAGTCACGTTTAAGTGTTTTAGTCATATTTTGTAAAATTACAGAAGTTGTTTGAGGTTAATCTGAACTTTTTTTTCTAATTTAATTATCGTCTCGATTATATTAACGTAGGTATTTTGTTTCTTCGTAATAGGAAAACAACAGAATAGTACATTGTAAGTAATTAAATTTGTTGTTAATGAGTTTTTTTTTCTAAATAAAAAATTGCAAAAAAAAGATAAGCGATTGCTCGAGTTTCGAATGTCTATTAATAATTCCGAATATTTTCGATGATTCACCGAAAATTTGTCTATAGGGAATAGATTGGTTATATAAAAGGAAATGTTTATTGTAATAGGTTTGATAGTGATCAGAAAGAAAAGGCCATGTGTTTGATTTTGATCTTTAAAAATGAGAAAGAAGAAATGAAAATAGAGAATTTATTACGTTTTATATATTGTCATTATTGGCGATTTATTTGCATGCATAGTGATTGATTGATTGATCGAGTTTAGTAGGCATCTCACGTTTCGGTTTATTGATTAAACAATATATTTTTTTGATGTTTTTGTCAGAGATTAAGCGAGAAGTCAATTTGGTTCTTTATAATTCAAATACTTGTTTTAGATTGAAACCCGTCCATATACGTATGCTTATTGAATAAAATCGAATTTCAATTCTTCAAGATAATCAAACATCCGTTGTCAAGATGTCGTTTTGTCCAGCTATAAAAGGACGTCTCTGTTGGCCACAAACTCCTGTCGATCATTCAGTAAATGTGTCATGTCAACTCATCGATCATCCAGGAGTCGATTCATCGAGTTTGTTGATTGATTTCATTGGAAAATCCAACTAAATTATTGCTTTTTATCTTCTCTTCAAAGAATATTTCAGCCGTTATTGTCTTTCATCAGGAAATTGGTCGATTTTAGATGTTACTGGTTGTCTTTATCCAGATGTATTAGCTCTATTAAATAATTCCTATTTACGTCGACCGTACAAAGAACGAATACTCTTCGAGCGAACTCTTCGTATTCTCCGTTACATTGAAATAGCAGGTCTCTCCGTATCATTAACAAGTATTCTTATTTCATTATTTATTTTTTTTACAATTAAGTAACGAACGTCTTTTTTTATCGAAACAAAAAAACAAAAGAAATGATGTTTTTTTTTTCTCAAAGGTCTTTATACAATAGTCGAACGAAAATTCACATCAATCTTTTAATAGCTATTCTTATTCAAATTCTTGCTCGAGTTGTCACTTACGGGTTTGATTTGATTTTGCACAATAAGAAAAATATTCAATAAAAGATATTTTTAGACTTCAAATGTTTCAAGTAAAACATTCGTCACACGACGAATGTACGAATATTACAAATATATTTTCATCTCGTCAAACCGTTGTATTCGATAATGTTTGTTCAATATTTATCATTTTATTACAATTCGGTATAACAGCGATGTTTATGTGGATGTTATGCGAAGGAATTCATTTGAATACGGTATTGACTTTTAAAGTTTTTAAAGACGATGCATATACCGGTTTTTATCTTATCATCGGCTGGGGTACGTCAGCTCAAGAGTTATTTCGATTTGAAATCATTTTTTTTTAAATTAGTTGTTCCGTTTTGTTTGACACTGAGCTGGAGTTTGGTTATGTTTATTAAAGAACGGCGTAGGAGGTAAAAAGGACGGAGATTATTTTTGGAAAAGAAAATAAACGCTTATCATTATTTCAGATGTTTTAATAATTATAATCATTTGAGTTATTATTGGATTATCGATGGGCCGCGATATGCTGTGATGATTGTAAATTTATTCTATGCTAAATAAAGCAAAAAAAAGGAACTATTAATCTAATTTTAGATAAATATCGTGTTCTTATTGAATATAATTCGTGTTTTATTTGTTAAAATAAAAGAAGGTTCAGAAAAACAAGTTCGCGAAGAGTAAATATTTATTTCTAATAAAAATCTTCGTTTTTTTTTCTCTAATTTAAAATAAATCTATTTAGAAAACGGCGTAGTTCGATGAACACAAAATTCGTCCGGTAAAAAAAACATTTGTCTCATCATAGAACTCGTTGCACTCGTCGATTGTTTTTTCAGAAAAGCGGTGAAAGCAGCGATATTTTTATTACCACTATTAGGCATAACTCATGTTCTTGAAACGTTCATCTCTGTCGGTAAATAGAAACACGAAACCATTGAAAATCTGAAGATTAATTAATTTTATTTTTAAATTCAAAGATGACAAATCATTGCGAGTATTTTTAATCTACAGTTCGGCAAGTGTTCTATTAATGACACTTCAAGGATTCTTCTGTTCGTTATTATATTGTTTTCTCAATGGTGAAGTGAGATAACTGCTGAGTTCTCTTGTGGCTTTTGAGTTTTTTCTGTTGAATAGGTTCGAGAGAAACTCTCGCGACGTTTTCGATCGACACGATTTTGGTCTTCGTGGAAACAATATTCGAGCAAGAAAAGTCAATCTGTAAATGAAAAGAATCTAAATAGTACAGAAGTACCTTTGCGAACGAAGTCAACATCATCGGCAAAGGTGCGCTTTGACATTTAGAAAATGAGAATTCACTAACCTCTCGTTGATTTTTCTTTTAGAACAAAAATCCTGTGGCTTTCGAAGAAATTCGATTGACATCGAACGATGCCGATAATTCGGCATGAAAAGAAAAACATCGTTCTTCTTTTGTTTTGAAATAAATTCGAAAGGATTTTGTACAGAAAGTTTATTTTTTCGAAATTCTTCCGAAGAATTTTTGTGAAACATAATCCGACAGAACATGTCGATCGTGACAATCGTACGTTAGAATTGCGTTGATACGCGATTGATTCGATTGAGAAATTCGCGTTATTCGATGCGAATACGCTCGACCATTGAAAAGAACTAAACCGCCCGATTGAAAATCATTTCGAGAAATAATCGGAGAATTTTCATTGATTTTATATTGAAAAATGCCTTCAGTCGATTGTTGAAAAAGTAAATTAACGAAAAAATGCGAATGATCTTTGTGCCAATTTAATTGATCCGATTGTCGGTAGATGTTTACGTACAACGCACCTAACGGATCGCGACTTGGATAGAGTTTGGGATAGATTTGAATAATATCTCGAAGGAAATCGATAAGATGATTCGAGAGATAAATTCTTCGAAGAAGAGAATTCAAAGGAATTTGATCGTAGGCTATGATCGTTTTGCTGCTGGTTTCGTTTTCGTTCAATTGGTTCGCTGATGTTTCGTAGAGGTTTTCGGTGTGTTGAACAACCGATTGAAAGAGTTCGTTCGATGAATTAATTAGAATTTGATTGATTTCGTTTCGAACGTTGACTACCGTTTGTTGAGTTAGAAAATGAGGTAAATATAAACAACCGGTGTCGATAAATTGTTTTCGACTGTTGGAAATTAAATTCTGATAATCCGACGATCGATGATTATCAATTGGATAGATTTTCGAATTGATCAATTGATGAATTTGACGAACATTTACTTTCGTTTTGCACAACATTTTTCGAATAAATAGAAAAAAACGAAGAAAATTTATCTAAAAAGATAAGAATCTGTATAAGATTTACTAACGACAAAGATACCGAATAGATTCAATGTCGATAGCGAAATCTGACGACTCGACTTTCTCTTTGCACAAATTCATTTAAACTTTGACTGTTCGATCAAAATTTATTCATTCGAATATTTTGTGCAGAAATATTTTTTCGCTTCTCTCGAGTAGATTCGATCCAACTCAATTTCCTTCTCAATCAATTCAATCTAAAAAAGCTCTTTGTCTAAAATGTAGAAATCCGTTGTTATTTGTTTGTGTTCGACGAACAAATTCGCATATATATACGAACACATTCGTCTATTTTGAATCGAATAAACAAAGAAAATGTTTGGTTTTGATGATTTACCAAATGAATTGTATTTAATTGTGTTTTGTTATTTGACAAAAGATGAATTAATCGAATCGTTTTATCAATTAAATCAACGGATTAACTCGATTTTATTGAAATATTTTTCGAGAATCTTTTTACAAACGAAATTAACTCGAAAACAAATCGAACAATATCAACAAATCGATGCGTTTATTCAAAATTTAACGATCGAAAATTATCAAATAGGAAAAGAATTCATCTGTGAGAAGATTTCGTTGAAGAATTTATCTCGAATTCAATTTATTGATTCAGCTCTCGAGTTGTACGAGAACGTTATCGAGAGAATTCAACCAGAAATCATCGCTTTTGTTTCGACATGTTTTTGTCAAAATCAACGAAAATTTGATTTTCAATCGAAATCAATTCAAAAATTTCAATTCGAATTTCTATCAAACGATTACGCGACGAAGTACGACGATTAAATGAACAAAAAATTCGACTTTTTGTTTTGTTTGTTTAGTTTTTTATTCGAAAAAATCGATCTGAAAAATGTATCTTCACTCGTTGAAATTCGTTTGATGTTCTCGAAATTATCAGAATATTTTCAGTTATTTGAAAATTCGTTTTGTTCAAATGTAAACAAACTTTATGTTTCGATATTTTCAATTGATCAAACAGATTTACTCAAATCTCAAATTGAATTTCGACAATTAAATCATTTTCAATTAGAAATCTGCGAAATTCCTTTCGAATTACTCAATTCAGTCTTACCCAAAAGTCAATCTCTTCAACAATTCGCCTTCATCGGTCGAACAACGACGCTCAATGCTAAACTTTGGAAATGTTTATTAAACAAATATTCAATTCTCGAGCAATTTCATTTCTATTTCTCGAATATCAAATCGATTTCTTGTTCAGAAATTCAACAATGGAAATTCTATTTTCCAAAGTATTCTTTTCATTTCAATTCAGTTCATCATTCGTTTAGCAATTGTTATCGATCGAAATTCGAACATTTCAATCGAATTCTTCTCAATGAATCGATTGTCAATATCGATCATATCGAATATTTAAGTCAAATTTCACATTTAATCATTCGAAGTCAATATTGGTGTTCGTATGTCGAATTAGAGACAAATCTTTGTAAACAATTAGTCGAACGTTTTCATCGAATGAAACGTTTGTCAACAACGACGAGACAATTAGAATTAATCGATAATCAAATGTTTTTCAATCGAATTCAACAACTTGATCTCGAATTTTCAGAACGATATTGTCAAATTAATAATAATCTTAGTTGCAAATTGAATCATATCGAATCTTTATGTTTAACATCGATTTACGATGGTAGCCATCAAATTTCACTTCATTCGACTGTTAAACATATTTTATTAAAACAATTTCCTCGATTAGTTTATTTTTCAATTGATTCAATTGAAATCATCGATGAAGAACAAGTTGAACAAGTTATTGCTCAATGGTTTTCATCGCGTATTGGCCAACAACCTCGAATTCAATATATTCAAGGGCAAATTCTCTCAATTTGGTTTTAAAATTTCTTTCTGTATTAATTTCTTTGTGATGAAATCTTTTCTTTTCTGTGTCTGTGAATTTAATTTAAGAAAAAAAATTAATTTATTTTAAGAAGAAGAAAAAGAAGAAATAGAAATTTTAAATTGAAATTAATCGAAATCGATGAACTTGTGCAACCTTCACGAAATCGATACTCTCCCCAACATGCAGCATAAGCCATTTTATGTGCAATGGTATGTTGTTCCATTGTTCCAATGAATAAATGACTCCATGGTCCTTGAGCATAGACCGGTACGTCTTCTCCGCCGTGGGTTTCAGCTTTCATTGGCAACGCTGCTGGTGCTAAATATTTCGTTGAATTCGTATCTAATGAATAGAGATAAGTTCGATTTCGACTCGAATGATAATTCGGTCCGTTGCCGTATGCAATTATATTAATCGGTAAACGATCAATATCGCTGACATTCAACTGTTCCAATGAGCCGAAACCTAAGATATTTAAACCACGTGAAGCATAAGCACCGAACGTAAAAACATGCGAATGATCGGCTGTAACAACGAGAAGTGTATCGTCGAGAACATTGTATTTTTGTAGGATTTCTTTGGCTTTACCAATTGAATTGTCGAATTGTACGAATTCATCGAGAGCCTGTCGTGGACGTGTGTCATGATGACCATGATCGATTCGTCCACCTTCGATTAAAAGAAAGAAACCTTGATTAAATTTAAGAAAATGTTCGAGTGCAAATTCAGTCATTTCGACTAGACTTGGCTCGTTATTTCCATTTTTCAATCGATCAGTATCGTATTGCATATGATCGCTTTCGAAAAGACCTAAAATCGGTTTGTCTGTTCCGTGTTGAAGTTTATCCATTTCAGTTTTATTCCAAATATATGTTCCTCGCCAATATTCTTCAACTAACGATCGTCCATCGGTGCGTGTATTTGATATCGATGCATTTTCGAAATCTTTCGTTGAATTCGGATAAAAAAATCGACGACCACCGCCAAATAACAAATCAATCGGTGGCGAATGTAACATCAACTGATGAGCTATATCGACACAACCTTGTTTGGCTTGTTCAGCGCCGAAATAACTCGTATCGTAACCTTCCCAGTTTCTTTCAGGCACGTGTGCATAGGCTGCAGCTGGTGTTGCGTGTGTTATTCGAGCGGTTGTGACTATGCCGACTTTTTTGCCTAATTGTTGACCCCATTGAAGAATACTTGAGACATTACCGCCGAGTGAACTCGTACAGTTAGTTCGTTTAGCTCGACCGTCGAGTCCGATTGTGCCGAGTTGAGCTTTGACACCGCAGAGATAAGCTGTGGCTGTAGCAGCTGAATCGGGCGTTTGATGATCGATGTTGTAGCTGAATGAAAGGAAAATAAACGAAATCGATCGTAAGGAAAATATTCAACATACGTTTTAGCTAAACCTAAATGAGGAAATTGTTCCATTTCAGTAAGAAAATCTTCGCCTAATTGCCCATTGACTTGTCCTTTTCGTATTCGTCCAGCTGTAACTGTTGTAACACCCATTCCATCGCCAAGAAACATAATAACATTTTTGGCAATTCGAGTATTTTCACGTCTTTTCAATGCATCTTCAATCGATTTTCGACCTTCATCATTCCAAAATTGTGCATTCTTTTCAATTGCCCAACTTGTTCGACCACCATCAATTCGATTATTAATCAAATGAACAAATATCCAAATTGTTAGCAGAAACTGTGACAACAAAAAATACATATTTCAGATGCGGTTCGACTATTCAAATCAAATCTGTCGCCTTTTATTTCCTTCTTCGTCTTCGTATCGTTGTCATCGAGTTAATTGACCTTAACGAAGTTGTGATCTTTTTAAGAACTATTATCAACATATCGATTATCAACAGATAAATACACATAGATAAGAAAAAGGAAGATCTTCGCTAATTTTAATCTTTTGTCGAAAGATAAAACTATCATCTACATAGGCAAAATATTATCGGATCATTTCCTCGATGTACTTTTATCCATTAGCCTTGATTCTCATTCGATATCTTAAAAAAAAAACGACGGTTTTTTTGTTTTTTATGTACGTACTTGCATCGTTTCGATCAATAAAAATTATGAGGTTTCACTCGATATCAACACCTTTTTTTAAGAGATAATAAAATTTTATTACCAATCAAGTGATAATCTCATAGATTTCAGAAAAAAAATACAATTGTTTATGAGTCGATTAAAAGAGAGATTCTACTGAATATATCACCGCTAATTGTTGATAGCCCTGGAGTTAGAATGGCTTGACATGGAGGATATTTTCAGAAAAATAATTATTTTAGAAAATCAATAGAAAACTAGTGATGAAAAAAAAAAGTTTTTCATTGTCGTTTTTTGCAAGTAACAGTAACTGAAGAGCCAAGATATTGTTTGATTGTTGGTAAAGGAATAGTTACATCTGTACTTGAATCTGATAAAGCAGTACATCCTGTTCCGAATCCAACTCGATCAACATTAACTGTAAGACTTTGACCGATGACAATTGGATGTGAAACTGTTACAGAGAATTCTGTTGATGTTTCATTGAATAAATAAATTCCACTCGATTTAATCTCTGCTGTAAGTTTAAATGATGAACTTTGACAGGTAAATTTCGTCGGCGTACCATTCCAGAGAACGAACGAAGCACGTTGAATTGTCGACCAAGCAACACCATGAAATTGAAGATTATTTGAAAAACATGAAAATATATTTTCACTTTCATAACGTTGAATTATCTGTGGTAACGATTGAACATCAACATTCGGCACAATCATATAACTATAATCACGAGTATAAGGTCCAACACCATGATCCAACCATACGGTTACTGTACGTCCAGTAACAGTTTCATTGTAAGGTCCAATTGTACTGTATGATGCTGATTTTGTACTAACTTCTGCACCAACTGATGAATAAACGCCTTGTGTTTGTAAAAGATAAGCGATATTATTTTCACTAAGATGTATCCATTGAACATTATTTGATAATTTATTAGTTACATATGGAAACGTATAGTTAATTCCATCATTGAGAGTGACTGTTGTACCATTGAAAAAGCCAATTGTAACAGTTCCAATTGCTAAGAAACGACTTGCAAGTGTTGTCCATGGCGTTGTTCGTGTAGTTACTGTTAAATTACTTGCCAATGCAACAATCGCTTCATCATAGAAATGCCATGATCGTAGTACAGTTAAATTATGACTACCTGTATCCATCGCTGCTACACCGTACTGACCATCACTAGCAGCACCAACAAAACTGAATTGTTTCCATTGAAAATGTCCATTATAACATTTTTCTAATGGGATATCATGTTCAACGGTAATGCCGTTGATTGCTTGCCAATCCAAGAGAGGAAATATATTTCGATAGATTGTCGCATTGTTTGTGTAGAGATTTAAAACACCTTGACCAACATTTTCAGCTTTTTGATTTTCTAAATTGATGCATTCAGTAGGAGTCGTTCGAACAGATTGCATTTTAAGTGCACTAGTCCAATTGACTCGTCGATGAACATGAAAATCACTGACATAGAAATGTTTATTGCCAATTAATGGTACAGCATCTGGTTTTTTATCGAGTCGATCGGCATAATTCATTAGATCTTTCTTAAGATTCTCGTCTTGAACGGCTTCGGCTAACGATCGTATCCAATCCGGTTGAACTTCGAATCCTAACGAAGCAAAAACTGTTCCCGGTCGATCGATAGCTCGACCTTGTGTTCCCCAATCCCAAATATTGTCATTCATCATCCAAGCATCACCTTTCGTCAAGAAATTCGCAAATGTTGTCAATTGTTGTTGACTTGCTTCATATTGAGTTCCACGTGCACTTGCCATTGCTACGATAATCGCAACAGCCCAATCTTGTCCGTAACCTGCCGAATATAGAACTGATCCATGAAAATGATAGGACCAATCGGTTTGAATTCCTTGTCCGCCCAAATCCAAAACAGTTACATCTCGCCACATACGATCGATCGATTCTGTGATACCGGTTTTATTGTTTGTTGCTAATGAACGATATAATTCGATTTGTAACATCCAAACAAGATTTGCACCTGTTCCAGGATCGTGACTCCACCAGTCCGAACGATAGGAGATTTCGACGATTTTTTGAGTCTCAAATGCTGTTGCATTGTCACCTAACATTAACAATTGGCTGGTGATGAGAAGTGGAATACCGATTTGATTAAACCACCAATTTGGATTTTGAAAATCACGTACTAACCAAACATTTAATGCACAATGTGTTAAATTCGATAGTTTGGAATCATTTTGTAGACTTGAGCCAGGTATTGTCAATGCTTGTAACAGATAATTCACTCGTATTAGATGTTCTTCGGTTGCCCAAGTAGCTAAAGTCTTATCATAATAATTAATATCTTGCCAATAACATGAACTATTCATTGTTTCGCTATATTGTTTGGCTAAATCAACAATACTCGAGAGGTTAGTTTGTGTTGGCCAATTTGCCATTTCTGTAGCACGTTGTCGCATAATTGCGATATCATCATTGATCGATCGACAATTAACAAATATTACACAAAAACAAATTAAAACAGCAACTATAATATTCGCTACAGAAGACTTCATATATTCGTCTTTTTCTTTTTCAAAATAATGTTTTATGAATGCACCTTGATACGACCTATTTATCTCTTCACATCAAACATCACACCTCTTCTCATATTACCACATGTATTTCTCTCTCTCTCTCCTATGCCTATATCTTATCTTCAATTTAAATAGAACAAAAACTATTAATCTATCTTCATTTTTCAACATCGATTCTCGTCATGTTTCGTCAAGTTGTTAACGGTGCACAAAAACTTCGTCATGTCGTTCTTTTTAAATTCCTCGATTCAGCAAATGTTGCCGATGTTTCCAAAATCGAAAATGCATTTCGTGCGTTAGCAACAACGAAAGTTCCTCAAGTTCGTGGTTTCGAAAGTGGCGTTCATGTTGGCAAAGAAAGTTCGAATCAAGGTTTTACTCATGCTTTTCTCTTAACATTCGATAACGAACAAGATCGAGATATTTACATGGCTCATGATGATCACAAAGCATTCGTTCAACTTCAACAAGGAATTGTCGAGAAGAAAGTTGTTGTGGCTTTTTGGGGGAAATAATAAGAATAAGAATAAGGTTTTTTTTTGTTTTTGTGTCTGTCGTTAAAAGTAGTTTGTAGAGTTGCTTGGCTTTTTATTTGTTTCTTGAATAAATAAATTGAAAGATTTGATGGATCTATTCGTATGAATAATGAAAATATGCGACCTCTTTTTTTCTTGTTGTTCTGTCATCGGAGGATGATTGCCTAGGAGAAGAATTCTTATTATGCAGAAAAGTTTGCTTTTATGTTGGCAACTATGACGTACGCGTCTGAAAGAAAGCAATTATTTATAAATTATGAATATTTGAAATTTTTTATCGACAAATAAGCCTATTGCTCTTTTCCTATATCGTTTATCAGCTACGAATATCTCTCTCTATGCAAAATTCAAATGGCAATCCGCAACATGTGATTAATCTCGTAAGATTTTTGAAATAATTCGATTGATGATTCGATAACTATGCGAAATATTTAGGCTTTTCGACCGTTAGATAACGATCTATCACGTGTTGTTCATCATCAATTAAATATCAGACGACGAACATGTACTACATTTATTCCAAAAACGAACATAGAAGATCCAACGTATGTTTTCTTTTTACAATTCTACAGTCAAAGAATGTTTTCTGTTTGGATTAGCGTAAATATTGATGAAGTTCAATGTGGTTGTAAACGTTTACGTCGTGAACATTCGTGGGATGTGAATACAGATCCAAAAGCAAAATGGAATCAAGAAAAACATACAAGAGCAGCATATAATAATGCGTTTGGTCAGATTCCCGATTCGACAGCCAAATATTTACGTTGTGATATTCAAACAGACCCGAAAATTCTTTCGAATTTTATGTTCGACACGTGGAAAATCAAAGAACCCCAATTAATTATGTGTATCATCGGTGGAGCGAAGTATTTTAAATTAAGTGAACGACTTGAACGGGAATTTATGAAAGGAATCATTCGAGCAGCTTTAAAAGCGAGTAAATTATATAAATTCTCTTCGATTCAAAGTCTATCTCTTTGTTTCTGTTCAAAAAGATGGTTGGATCATCACAACAGGCTTCAAAACCGGCGTCGTTCAACTTGTTGGCGAAGCTATTCATGATCATAAAGTTACTGATCGAAACAGTAATATCATCGCTATCGGTTGTTCGAAATGGGGTGCGACCAAAGATCGACATTCGTTAGTTATGGTAGATCGACTTCTTATACAAAAAAAAAGCAAAACAATCTATTGAATGATTTAGAATAATCGTTTGAAAAGTAAACCAACAGCAGAAAAAGGTCAACAAGCTCTTGAACCGAATCACACGCATTTTCTATTGCTCGACGATGGTACTTATTATGGTTATGATACCGGAGATTATCGAACGAGATTCGTCACTGAGATTTCAGAGTATAAAAATAAAGATAGTAATTCAATAGTTTGTTTTTTGTTTGACATTCGTTTGAATTTGTTTTGTTTTTAAGTTCCAATTGTAACAATCGTTGTCGAAGGTGGTCCCGATACTCTACTAACGATATATCGAGATCTTCGTTCTCAAATTCCGATTGTTTTAATCGATGTACGAATAGAAAAGAAAAGAAAAGAAAAGATTTGAATTCGAATTTATTTGATATTTAAGGGCAGTGGTCGTGTGCCGAATCTCCTGGCGAATTTCTTAGCTCGAACGGAATCGATGATAAATCGATTGAAAAAAGACGACGAAGAATTCAATCAAAAGAAAGAACTTGATATTCAAAATGCAAATGATATTGAATTGTAAATCAATATTTATTTTAGCCAAACAAAAATAACACCAAAGACTTCTGTTTTTATTATTATCTGAAGGTTGAAAACGCGATTTCGTTCGTATGAAGAAGAAATTCTCGAAGGTTTAGCCGAAATAGAAAAAGGAACCAAAGACAAGAAAGACAAAAACAAACGACTCGATGAATTGTTTCTCGTTTTTCTCTATTGTTTACAACCAGCTGTTCGAAGTAAAATTCAAGTATTCAGTCTCGATGGAGATTATGATCTCGATGATACCATTTTTCAAGCGATTATTCAAGGTAAAATCTTGATTTTTTGTTTGTCCAAATTGACGACCAACGAAATTTGTTTTAGCAAAAAATCAGAAATCTTCAAATGAAAAGAAATCGAACAAAGCACAACTGCTACGATTAGCTCTCGCTTGGGACGCGATTGAAATCGCGAAAGAACACGTGATTAAAGATGATTTAAGTGATCTCGATGTAAAATTCATTTGACTAAATAATCACATTGAAACAGACAGCTAACAATTTCTGATTTTTAGGACGAAATGAAAAAAGAATTGTTATTACTCGCACTTAAACAAGATCGTCCGCAATTTGTTCATACGTTTTTGAAATTAGATTTCAATTTACCGAGTATTTTCTATCGACATCAATCGAACAGAGAATGGACTTTGAATCAAACGCAATTGATCGATCTTTATAATGACGAGGAAATACGAAATGTAAGAAGAAGAAAAAAACAAATCAATTCGAAAGAATTTTGTTTTTGTAGAGCAAAAATTTTTATCTTTTTAAACAAACTCTCGGAGAAGAACGTGTCGATTCAGTTGAAGATATCGATCGAGTTTTGAGGAAATTAATTGGCGATTATATGAAATCGATTTATACACATACGACGAAAGGTGCTCTTGGCAAATGTCAAGTTTGTTGTCGATGTTCGAAGAGTCGAGTGGCGGATAGTCGAGCTGAATTGTATCGAGAAGATGAAGAAAATGAAGAAGACGAACTTATCAATGATGAAGAAGCGAAGAAACAAGTTTCGGAATTAGTTTCTCGAGATTTATTCTTTTGGGCGGTATTAACAAATCGTGTTGAAATGGCTAAAGTTTTGATTAGTCACATGCCAACACGTATTTGTGCTGCATTAATTGCCTCGAAAGTCTTCAAATCTTACGAAAGTTTAGCGAGTAACAACGAATCGAAGGATCTTCTCACTGCTCAAGCCGATCAATTCGAAGAATATGCAAACGAATTACTCAAATGCTGTTACAACTACGATGAAGAATTAGCCTGTGAAATCGCCATTCGACGGATTTATCCGTTCGGTGGTGTGACTTGTCTTCAAGTAAATCACCTCGTTGTTTTCTTTTGCTTGAAAAGATCGTTTTTTTCCTATCGAGAAAAGGTCGCAGTCGATGCCGATGACAAGACTTTCGTTGGTCAGCCCTGTTGTGATCAATTGTTGAACAATGTTTGGTACGATAAAATGGAACCATTGGGATCATCGAACTTCGAACAAGTGAAATTTCTCTTGAGTATATTTTCATTTGGTTTATTGGCACCGGTTTTACTGACATTTCGTCAACGAGAATCGAATTCGAGTGAAATGTTTTCTCAATCGAAGAGACTCGAAATGACAGTTAATGAAACCGAAGATGATGATGAAACGTTGAAAGAAAAATTATTTCTTTTATCAAGAAAAAGGTTTTTTTTGCATTAAGAAGAAAAACAATTTGAGTTGAAATTGCGTTTAGATTACATTCTCGCGGAATAAATTATTCGGAAACTCCCGTCATGCAAAAGAAATCATCCTGCATAACCCGTCTGCTTTCGTATTTGCGAAAGCTGAAGCACTTTCACGAATCTCCCTACGTCAAATTTTCGTACAATGCTATTAGTTACATATTTTTCCTCTTATTATTTTCGTATTATTTATTATTCGATTTTCGGCCACCGACGGATGATGTGCCGAGTATTCATTGGACGGAAATTTTAGTTATAATTATTGTTTCGACGATGCTCTTTGAAGATATTCGAAAAGTAGATTTCTTCGTATTCGATTCGCCTTTTTTTTAACGAAATTGAATTTTTATAGTTTCTATGCCAAGAAAATCGCTCGTTATTCGGCAAATTTACGAATTATTTCATAAAAAATGCATTTTTCAGTTCGATGCGTATTGGTTCTTATTTATTGTTTTATCTTGGTTTGATTTTTCGGTTTAAAGTTGCGGATAATGATGAGGATCTTTCACTTGCCAAGATAATTCTTGCTTATGATTTGGAAATTTGGTTCATTCGTTCGTTATCCTTTCTTGGCATTGCCAAAAAAATGGGACCGAAACTCGTTATGATCCGACGAATGGTTCGAATTCTTCTCTATTTCGAATAGATTTCCTATTTTTGATTTTAGATCGTTGATTTAGCATTTTTTATTTATATAATTCTGATTGCTATGATTGGATACGGTGTTGCATCTCGAGCGATGTATAATTTCAATGCAGATGAAGACTTAGATGATTTGACATTCGATGGACGATCGGTTTTTCGACATATTCTCTATCCTGTTTATTATCTTATGTACGGATCTCAAGACGATGAACTCGAAGCACTTAATCGTATAGGAGAAAAAGATTTTTCAAATTTAGAGAAAACTGTTGTTTTTTGATAGAAAACCCTGATTATGCAACATCGATTGCAACTCAAGTTTTATTAGCATTTCACATGTTATTTGTGAATATTCTTCTTGTTAATTTGCTTATTGCTATGTTCAGTTTTACATTCGAAAGTGTTCAAACGCAAACCGATCTCGTTTGGCGTTATGAACGATATCTATTAGTTCGAGATTATTTCGATCGACCGCCATTATTTCCACCGTTTATTTTCTTCACTCATATCATCGAAATACTGAAATTGATTTCACGACATTTGCCAAATAGAATTTCGAAAAATTCGAATCAACGACGAGCAAAAACATTCAGTAGGAAAACGAATCATTTTCTCTCTTAGAAATCAATCGAAATTTTGTTTGATTTCGAAAAGAAATGATCGGTTTCAATCGTCGAATTGATAAAGAATGGTCGGAATTTGAAAGCTACGCAACTAATTTGTATATTCGATCGATCATAGCCGGTCAACCGGCATCAGCAGCTCTACTTGTTCCATCGATTGCACATCAACAAGCTGCACAAGCGAATTCCGATTCGAATAATGTTTCGTCATTATCAACAAATGTCGATATGAAAACGATCACCGATGAACTAACATTGATCAAACGAACAATCGGAGAGTTGAGAACTCATTCAGAAGAAGTTCGATTTCAAATTGTTGACTTTTAAGAAAAACAAATATGTTGAAAACTTATTTTAGATGAATCGATGTATGATGTGGATGATGGACGCCATGGAACGAGTTAAAATGTCAAGAGAACCGAAACCGAAACTACGATCAGCATTAACAACCAATGGTTAAGAAAAAAAAACGATCTAACAAATAATTTTCATATATTATTTCTATTTTTTAGAAGGAATTCGAACTGACGAGTGAGAATCTACATCTATCTGAATGAATTATAGATTTTTTTCAATAAATCTCAACTCATTGTTAACTAAAATCGTTTGTGCTCAATGATTTTTTTTGAAAAATGACAGTTTTATACGAATGGATTTGTTTTTTATTGAATAAATCTTTATATATGTCTTATATTGTGATTAGTATTGGTTTTCCAGTATCTTTTTGAATGTCTCCAAAGGTGAGCGTAGATAAAAATGGATTTAGCGAACGAATCGAGGGTAAATCAAGATCATTTCGATAATATTTGATTCGAATTCGAACCTTTTCAAGGATCGAACATTGTTGAAGTAGAAAAGCAAGTTTAGTGAAGTTACAATGGCCATAAAAATCGATTTTTAACTGATAGATATGCTGAGCCATCGCGTATAAATGTGAATTCTTTTCACGACCAGATAAATTTACCGATGAAAAGATTTCATTGAAATCCGTATTATTCTCATGACGGATTTTTGCCGCAATCAAACAAGGATCTGCTGCACAATCATTTGCTAGATAATTAACAGTAATTAAACGAAGTCCTGGTAAATATTTAAGAAACTTTACAGGCGTTGATTCGATTCTTATAGCTACGAGATGAACATGTTGAATGTTTCGATTCACAGTAACAGAATCATCGATGTAACAACTCAGAATACGACCAACAGAACGAAGATTAGGAAAATATTTTTCTTGATCTTTTCCAAGCAAATATTTTTTGAAGAAATCTCCTCCAACAGAATCACAAGGAAGTGAAAGATAAGTTAATTGATGAAGATTAAGAATTTGTTCGAATTGTATTTTTGAACAGCTATCTAAGTACAGTGAACGAACGTTGATACATGACGACAAATCGATTCGGAATGTAGACGTATATTCATTTCTAATAGAAACTAATTGCGATGAGAAATGATTTACTATGTTCTTATAATAAATGTTTTCTTGGTTTTTATTTGTAATGTAAATACTAATATATAACGAACAAAGAATTGAATTGATACGTGAGTTAAGATTGTACCAAGCAGAATAAAGATCATGTGTTGGTGTATAGGCAAATATTTGAAGCCATAATTCGTCTGGTAACGATTCAATGTACGGTTTGCTCGGTGTATTCATTTCGGAAGTAACTTTGAATTCTTTTTTCAAATAAACTAACGACAAAAACACAAAATGCAAGAGCCAATGAGAAATTTTTTTGCTTTTATTTCCTTAGTATTTCTGTTATAAAGGTAAAATAAAGTATTAAACGGTATTCGTCATTCTACTTATCGAATAGAACAAAGAGTGTGTCAATCAGTATTTTATTTTTACTTCACGAATGAAAAAATCGAAAAGTTTCAATGTCAATTGAATTGATTAGTTGAATTTCTTTTTCATAATTTCATTATTAATTAATGTTAATGCAGTTAATGCGTCGAGAGTGAGTTCAATTGTTTGTTTTTTTGGATTTTGTTTATAACTAGAATGAATTGTTGCATGCTCTTTGAGTGGATTGATTCGAATAAAATCAGCTGCCCATTTTGAATCCTTAAATATTGCTTGACTTTCTTGACGAACTGTTGGAACAGCTGTACCAGCGCCTAATTCAATAATTAGTATTCGACAATCTTCAGACAAATTCTTGAAAAATTTATTATAATTATCCATTTGTTCATCTGATCGATTAGGTACAAATCCATAATCACCAAACATAAGTACGTTTGGTCTTGCTAATTTTTGACAATTTCGACATTTAGGTAACGGACCAATAGCACAATCAGTTTTGGGATCAACTTCTAATTGTAAAGCATCATTTGTTTCCCAAATATCTTCTGAACATTGTTCAACACATTGCATATAATGAATCGAACCGTGACATTCATAAATAGATGATTCGTTCCAACTTGATCGAATCCAATGACCATCAATATTACTTGTAAAACTAAACGAATGTTTTACATGATCCATTTCACTCCATTGTTTAGCTATTTTATAACCAATATGTGGCTCCGATGATGCATAAGCATTATATCGATATGCCCAAAAAGCATAACCAAAATTCGCTGTATTGTGATCAACAGTATTTCCTTCAGGTTTACAGAACCATGAAGGATTACTCATATCAGTAAAATCTAAGTTACGATGTTTCAATAGTGGTGGCCAAACACCAGCAGCTACGCCACGGAATGTGCCAAGTCCACTACCGACACCCATTCCTGCACCACTTGTAAATAGAATAGCATTACAATTAAGTACCAAGTCAGCTGCTTTACTAATTAATGATTTCATTTCATCATCGATTGTTGCATTTTGTGATAAATCATTGGCTGATGCCATTCAGCTGCAGTAGAATTATATTCTATTATTTACTTCCGATGAAAAACGACAAAATAAAAGTGACTGACATGTTGGTATTTATATATTTATATGTTTGCGAATGAGTCATCGATATTTGTCTTTTCTTGTTTTACTTTGAAAGTATTTGAAACAAGAAAGATACAGAAGAAGAGAAACCTAAGAGACTTTATAGTATGAGAAACAGTGGCGCAATCAAGGGGGAGGCAAATGGGCAATTGCCCATTTCATTTAG
>ERZ778027.1374-NODE-1374-length-41647-cov-11.464248_pt1 | contig 41647 bp, 36 predicted proteins | sample MGYA00375757_ERZ778027 | MGnify/ENA primary metagenome ERZ778027 (study PRJEB29350, sample SAMN05389817) | bioreactor metagenome | isolation source: Ammonium sulfate bioreactor | place: South Africa: University of Cape Town | collected 2014-02-18 ...
ACAAACTGTTGTTAATACCATAACCACCATTTACAGTGATTTCTTAATGTCACTCTATAGATGGATAAAAGACGTCATACTACAGATTTATCAGATTTTACGAACGTTTCTCTTTCATGTTTTTACCTGTGCAGCAAGTATAACAAGTCGTTTTTATCAATATATCTTATTGCCGCTCAATCATAAACTTCGAAGTATTGGATCGTACAGTAAAAACAACTTTGTGATACCGTTCTATATATGGATGACATATACTATACTACAAGTTTATCATTATTTACGAGGAGTTGTTCGGCAAGTTGGTACGCTGTTAATATATGCACGCAATCTTATGCATTTCTGTCGAAGAACTTACACAGCTTGTGTATTAATTTATCACGAAGTTTTGAAACCCGGTGCCAGATCGATTATGAATAATATTCGAATGTTTTTTAGACAACTAAACGCAATGATAAAAATCTACTATATCTACTTCGTGAGAGTGATGAAAGATACAAAATCCACAATCGGATCAACTATAGCAAATGTTCGTCGTCAGATTTTTAAAGCTGTGCGCTCATAGTTGAATGTTATTTTACTCTACTTTTTAGCACTAACCAAATGTTCATTGTTTTTTCTGTCGCTATAAGCTACATTTATTTGGACAAACTGATATTTTGTTTTAGTTTTAACTGATGTTTTTTCGCTTTCGAAGTTCGTTTTTTCATGAATATATTTGAAATAGACAGTCCATTTACTTCAAATTGTTCTGATCGATGTTTATTTTCAAGGGTATTTCACAATTAAGAAAAGGATCGAATTATAATTTCGTATTTCGAACAACAAAACTAAGCATCACGCGTACTCGATCTCCGTCGTCTATTGTTTTTAAATTTGCATATTCAACTTGCCATTGACCATTGGTTACTTCATTCCACATATCTCGAAAACTCTCGGGCGAATGGCGCATTCTCTTACTATTTTCATTTGATCTTCGATGTCGAGAATGTTCTTCTGCAACTTCCGATCCAGATTGTCGACCGATAATTGCGTTTTTACTCAAACGAGCTAATCGACGGCAAACATCCTTCTGTGTTTCGAAATCAAACAAATGTATAAATGATCCAACATGAACATAATCAGCAGGTTCGATTGTTTCTAATAATTTATCATCGAAAATATCTGCTGAATGAAACACTTTCTTTTCTTTCATAGGATTTTCATCTCGAAATAGTTCATAACCTTGTTGAATAAAAAACGGATCTAATTCATAGCCACGAATTTGCTCTAAAGGAACACCATCGTACGCCAATTGTCGTATATCCTGACCGAGACAACATCCGAAATCAATCACAGTTGCACCGTCATTTTTGCATTTGTCAACTATTTCATTATAAATCGGACTTTGTCGAATAGAAAAATCAAGAAAAGTCCATCGACCCAAACAGTGATAATCGAAATTTTTCCATGCATTTTCACGTACATGAATTAAATGTTGACGTAATTCAGTCGGTGAAATCGAAGCATAACTACTGAAAAATGTTTCGACATAAGGATTGATTGGTGGCTCGTCGACATAATGTTTTATTTGTTGATCCATTGATTCTATTTTCAATTTAAATATGTTACATTAGTAAAGAATAAACCGAGGTGTTTTATATTCGTCATAGGTGACCGTACTGAAGTTACGTCTTTTTTTTTCTGTTGCCCTCACTTTTATATTTCAAAGTCAACAAAAGCGAATAAATATACTAAGATATATATGTGTGTGTATCTATTTAAACGAAGAAAGAAAGAAAGTGAAAACGAAATGGTTATTCAGAACGAAGTTTTAATTCTACATAATCTAAATAGACGCCATGTTTAGCATGAATAGGATCTTGATTCATAATTGAAACAAAAACATTACATCGTTCATTGCCACGAATTTCTACGACACCTATTTTTTGATAAAACCAAAGATTGGTTTTGCTTAAATCACAATTAAAACAACGATACATCGAAAGAAAATCTTCTTCAGTCCATTTCATATGAGCGATTTCACCGGGATTGATTTGATCAGCAGCTGCAATAAATTCTGTTTCGCCTAACATATACGGCAAATCTAATTTCATCCGAATGATAACATCATATCGGCCTGGTAGAAGATTTTTAAACATCACTTCAATGAAAAGTGCGTAGGAAAATTCAATCGAATCACGTATATGTAAAACTTGATCGTTGAAACTAGATGGTTCATTAACAGTTGTATAATTTCGATTTGTATCTAAAGTAATTTGATCGAGATCAGCAAATGAAATGCAATGCCGTTGACATAATTCCGTATAGATTGATTTCGAACGGCAAACGAATTGTTTCGTTTCGTCGATTTGTAAGAGAGAATTTTTAACAAATCGATGCCATATAATCGAACCAAATTTGACTCGAATTAAATACGACCAAAAATCATTACTTGTAAAAAGAGTTTTTAAACGTTGAGATGTTTGACTTAAACGATCGATATCGTTGATAGACAGGTAATTACCAATATGATACCAAAGTAACTCGAATAAGTCTTCCGACCAGTCGGGTTGTTCACGTTCGATATTCATTTCGTTCTATTAAAAATCAATAAAGAAAGAAATATGTTCATGCTGATGCCATCCACTTACTTACACCACTCATTCATTTTGCTTGCTCTTCTCGTTTTATTGAATCGTTAAATGATCGTCGGTAGTCGTTTGCTTGCTTGGTCGCTCTTGAAAAGCTAATCACCGTTACATTAAGAAAAAAGTCTGTATACTCATAACAAGGTTTCAACCTTCAGTTAAAACATCAATTGTCTGTGTCCTTACGTAAATTAAGGAACAAAATGAAAATACTATTTACCTGTATCGATCGATGTTGACAACAGACACGTTCTGATTGATACACACGAAGGTTGAATTTTGATAAATATAGTATCGAACAAAAACAATACGTTTTCTTTTTCTGAACAATGATAATCCATGATGATTACTCGCCTAAGTCTTTTCTATTCACTAAAGCTTGTTCTATTGTGTCATCAAGGAGATTTCGTATGATTAGGAAAACAGTGGCATCTATTCATTTGATCGTATTCATTGGTTAGAAAGTCAAACAAATAAAATAGGAATAGGAAATATATTGTTATTATTTCATCACAAATCATAATCATATTGAAAAAGAATTTCGAATGGGTCGTTCACCGAAAACTTCATCTTCGCATCATAAGAATAAACGACGTAGAAATTCATCATCATCGGGCTCCGATTCAGATAATGACCGTCAACGATATCAACGACGTCATTATGGCAATGAGAAATCCTATTCAAGTAAAACCATGAAACTTTTTGCTCTTCAATATTCAGTTTACTGTTTTTTTCTCCTTTGACTAGATCCACGTGTTAAACAGGAACCAGTGACAGATGATGATTCACGTCGTGCTCGACCAAATAAATCGTTTGAATCTCGTAGAAATCCACATGAAAAAGATAATCGACCTCAGCAATGGGGCAAACCAGCAGACAAAGAAAAATCGAACGAAGAACCTGTCGAAAAAGAACAACCAAACTTTGGTCTTTCCGGTGCTCTACTCAAAGATACAAATACATACAAAGGCGTCGTTATTAAATATAGTGAACCAATCGAAGCACGAAAGCCAAGACGACGTTGGCGTTTGTACGTTTTCAAAGGCGATCAAGTAAATTCAGTTTTATTCCAAACAAAACAAGACGAATTCAAATATTTTTTCTCTTGTCTAGGAATTACCAATGTATCAAATACATCGTCAATCAGCCTATTTAATTGGTCGTCATCGTGGTATTTGCGATCTACCTGTCGATCATCCGTCTTGCTCAAGTCAACATGCTGTTCTACAATATCGTCTCATGGATTACAAACGTGATGACGATAGTATGGGCCGTCGAGTTGTACCCTATATAATTGACATCGGTTCAGCCAATGGTACATTTTTAAATAATCAAAAAATCGAACCACAACGTTATTATGAATTACGTGAAAACGATGTAATTAAATTTGGTTACAGTACAAGAGAATATGTTTTACTGCATGAAGATTCAGCGGCAAACGCTGCCTCTGCTGCTGCTGCATCGTCGGAAGCCTATGAAGATGAAGGCATCGAAATAAAAAAAGAGCCGGTTGATCCTCCGAAAAATTAAATTCTTCTTTTCTGTCGATTTTGTTTGTTGCTCGTGTAGTTTTTTGTTGAAGCAAAACGAAACACACGTCGATGTAAATGTTCTCTCATTGGTTTTTTTTCTTTCAGATTTTGATGATAGATAATAATAATAAAACAACAAAAACAACAAACAAATCTACAGCTGCATTTCGTACATACAATTATATACTTGCTTTTGTTATTGTTATTATTGCTGTAGCCTACGCTTTAATTAATCTTTATCTTTACACACATATTAAATCGTAAGAATGAATAAACGAACAGCATCAAAAGAACCAGTTGGACGTGTTGCTAAATTATTGAAAAGTATAGATAAAAATGAAAAAGATGTTGATTATGACGATGAAAATGATGCTGATGAAAAAGAATCATTTATACCACAAGCAGCATCAAGATATTTAGAAGATGAAAATGATGACGATGATGATCTTTATCAATCATCAACAGGTACAATACTCGGTCAAGGCGAACAAAAGTCCGCTGATGATTTAAAATTAAAAGATGATCATGAAAATCGTCCACTTTGGATTACACGAACGGGTCATATTTTTCTCGAGTCATTTTCATCTGTTTATAAACACGCACACGATTTTCTTATTGCTATTGCTGAACCTGTTTGTCGTCCCGAATATATTCATGAATATAAACTTTCAGCTTATTCACTCTATGCAGCTGTTTCAGTTGGTTTACAAACAAAGGATATTATCGAATATTTACAACGTTTGTGTAAAACATCTGTACCTGAGAATATTATTGAATTTATTAATTTATGTACATTGAGTTATGCCAAAGTGAAATTAGTTTTGAAACACAATCGTTATTTTGTTGAAAGTGCTTTTCCAGAGGTTTTAAAACTTCTTCTACAAGATCCACAAATTCAAGAATGTCGATTAGAAGCATCAGATAATCCACTTGAAACAACAACGGCTGCATCAAATGGAGACAAATCGAAATTAATCATACCGGGTACAGCTGCTGCTGCTGCCGCCGCCGCTGCTGCTGCAGCTGCTAATCCAACTGAAACATTTTCGAATACGAACGAACAAGTTCCTGATGATATTCGACGTTTATACGAGAAAATCGATCGTGATGAAGAAGATCTAGAAGATTTAAAAATCGTTTCATTTGAAGTCAATCAAAATAAAACTGAATTATTACGAAAACGTTGTCAAGAACTCGAATATCCTCTACTTGAAGAATATGATTTTCGTCATGATACAGTTTTAAAAAATCTCAATATTGAACTACGGCCCAATGCTATTCTTCGACCTTATCAAGAGAAAAGTCTTCGAAAAATGTTTGGCAATGGACGTGCACGTTCAGGTCTTATTGTTCTACCGTGTGGTGCCGGAAAATCTCTCGTTGGTGTAACAGCTACATGCACAATAAATAAAAGTTGTCTCGTTCTTTGCAATTCGAACGTATCAGTTCAACAATGGAAACAACAATATAAAATGTGGTCGACAGCTGACGATTCGAAAGTTCGATTGTTTACATCGGATGATAAAGAAAAACTCAACGATTCATGTATTTGTATCAGCACATATCCGATGATTGCACGAACCGAACGTTGCAATGCCGAAACAACTGAAGTTATGAAGTCAGTTAAAGATCGTGAATGGGGTTTGATGGTCTTAGATGAAGTACATACAATTCCAGCCGAACGATTTCGACGTGTTCTAACAATGGTTCGCGCTCATACGAAATTAGGTCTCACAGCCACATTAGTTCGTGAAGATGATAAAATCACAGATTTAAATTTCTTAATTGGACCGAAATTGTACGAAGCTAATTGGATGGAATTGCAGCGTTTAGGACATATCGCTCGAGTACAATGTGCTGAAGTGAGTTGATCATTTATTATTCGTTCCTAATTCTTGTTTTTGTCAACTAGGTTTGGTGTCAAATGACGCCGGAATTCTTTCAAGAATATGTTACAGTTGCTAAAGATAAAAATCGTCGTCTATTATTATGTGTTATGAATCCGAATAAATTTCGTACTTGTCAATTTCTAATACGATATCACGAAAGACGTAATGACAAAGTTATCGTCTTTTCGGATAGTATGTTTGCATTAGAAACTTATGCAAAAAAATTAGACAAACCATATATTTGTGGTAAAACGTCACAAAGTGAACGAATACAAATTCTACAGAATTTTCAACACAATCCTCGAATTAATACAATTTTCGTATCGAAAGTCGCTGATACATCATTCGATTTGCCCGATGCCAATGTTCTTATTCAAATTTCGAGTCACGGTGGTTCACGACGGCAAGAAGCACAACGTCTTGGACGTATTCTACGTGCAAAAAAAGGCACAATCGTCGAAGAATACAATGCATTCTTCTATTCACTTGTTTCACAAGATACAGTTGAAATGTTCTATTCAGCTAAACGTCAAAGTTTTTTAATTAATCAAGGTTATTCCTATAAAGTGATCACACGTCTTGCAAATGAAGAAGATAATTTATATTTTTCAACTAAAGAAGAACAACGTCAATTACTTGAACGAGTTCTAGCAGCAACAGATCGTGGCGAAGATAAAGATGAAGAATCAAGTGAACAAGCATATTCATCGTCATTGGCTGTCGAACGACGTACAGGCACAATGAATTCAATATCGGGCGCTGATGATACAAAATACGTTGAAATGAAGAAAAAACCAGCAAGTAATGGACCAGCACGTTCAAAGAAACCTACACATACACATGAACTTTTTCGAAAATATCGTAAATAATCTAACCGGTGTTTTATGTTGTAAACTTGAAATCAGCGTAATAAAATCGAAATAGACAACAAATTCTATCTTTTCAATCATCAATATCCGTCTCACACTTGTCTAATGCACTATCTAAGATGAATGATCTAATATATCACTATCGGTCATGATGAGTTCTTCTCTCTTCATGTAAGTTATCAATATTATCGGAATGAGAAGATTTGAACGTTTAAACGATGCAGAAAACATCAGCAGCACAAAAAAAGAAGAAAAATTCTTTTTGCCTTGATTAGATAAATAGATAGATTGTTTATATTGTAATCAACCAACTAAATACCGAACGAAACAGAGAAGATACATGAACACATATCATTTGTTTATAGAAGAAAAAGGTTTGCTTGGTTTGATTTCATGTCAATGTCATTTTGTATATTTAATGTCGAGATCGTCCTACGTTATATCTCATTACAAATATGAACAAATGATGAGTAAATTAGAAATGAGTTAATTTCATTGATACGTTTGTTTCTCTTGATAGAATTGAGAATTCGTTTGTCAATATTATCTCTTTTGATCTTCGACGTGCCATTGGTGTATGATCTTGTTCGTTCAATTGATAGATAAAAGACAAGTCTGTCTAATTATATTTTGATGATGTTAGCCGTTTTCAATCGTTAGTCAAACAACGAACTAGTCGAAGAAAGATATTTGTCTAATCCTCGAGACATGTTCGCGTTGCCCATCTATCAACGCTTATTATCTCGCTTTCTCATTTCTCTTTAAGCGGCGTCCATACAATCACATATATATATATATATATATATTACCCCAGCAAAAAAGTCAATTATGTAGATTACATTGTTATATGAATCGATGTTTGGTAAGAAAAGATAATATATTAAGCGAAGCGTAATTATTAAAGTATATTTTAGTGACATATGAATTTATTGCTCAGAATAATAAAAAATTCAGAATGAATTTATTTAGTGCTTCTCAACGATTTTCCTCTCTTGAGATTGTTTACGTCATCTTGACATACATACATGCACACACACACAGACACAAGAGATTGCAGTTCAATGTTAGTATCGATATATGCATATGAATAGTCGAGTACGTATATGTATGTTCACTAGGGAATCGACATGCTCACATACGCTTTGACCATTATTAGATGAAGAACGGTAGTAACAGATTGAATAATCCTCTATAAATCATTGATGTTCAATGTTCTGTATTCGTTTACTTAGTCAAGCTACTAACATCAAGTAGCCTCTTCATTTCTTCTTCTTCTTCTTTGTATTCTTAAGATTTGTCTGTTAGATCGAGACGTTTTTACTTATTCTCTTCAATCATTTTGATTGCATCAACCTGTCCATTAACGTTGTCGTTTTGTCAACGAGTTCATTCATTCTGAATGAACATCTAACCTTAGTAATAAGTGGTAGTAATAGTGATATGCATATATATATATATATATGTATATATGCATATTCATATGCGTGTTCAAAATTTTTTTTCTTTGGTTTAATGTTACTAATAGAACGATAGTTCTTTCCATCTCACATTCAATCATTCGTTCGTTCGTTCGTTGATTGAATATAAAACCTTGACAATAGTTCTTACGATTCCACGACGTCTCGATTACATACCATACGTATCGCCCTTTTTTTTACTTCTCTCTATTTCTCATTTATTTAATAAACGGGAAGAAGACGAAGGTTATCATTTCTTCTATCAATCGTTCGTATACACAAAAAAAGAAACAGAAAGAGAGAGAGAGAGAAAGAGAGAAAAGTGATTCTTTTCTTCCATTCTGTTCTTTATGCATACATATATGCATATATTTATTACTTCTAGTATCACAAACATGCAAATCGATTGATTGTCTGTTCACATCTTAGAAAAAGAAAGACGGGGAGGTTACCTAAAATGTCCATCATTAGATTTATTTTCACGCTGGGCAAAAAACAGGTAAAACGAAGGTCGGACATATGTTGATTTATACTAAGCAAATTAATGTACGTGTACGCCTTGTCAAACACATCTGGTAAGTACGAAGAAATCATATTGCTCAATATTTGACGAACACAGAGAGATAATAAGAAAAGAAAATGTCACGTTGACGAGTTAATTGATTATTTCCGGTGCCTTCTTCTTTTACTTCTGTAGCTTTTCCGAAAAATCATCAGGAAGGAAAAAAGGTTTGAATAGAGTTGAGAACAGCTGCAAGAATTGATTGTTACATCATCGTCAACATGCATATTCTCTTGTCATCTTTGCACGAACTAAGCGGAAACCGTAAGAAAGAAAAGAGAGAGAGAGAGAAAAAAAAAACGTAAGAACGACATGCATATATGTATACGAAGACTAACATTGTGTACATATAAACTGCTTAGTCGATTCCATTTTCAATAAAAGCCTTATTATTGTTTTGATTTTGAGTAATTTTTCTTTTCGATGAGATACTTATCATCGTTCATATCGATCAGACACTGTCGAGAAAAGATATCTCTAAATATGTATACATATATGATTAGAGAGGTTGATCAGTCCGTCAAAGAAAGAGGAGGAGAACGTTTCGGAAGTCATTAATAATGTAACTGATTCAATGAGCAACTTCAAATGTGTCACTTTCATCATTTTCTTTTTCAATAGTTTTTTTGTTACAAGTTTATTCCGTAATCTAAAACAATACAATATGAGCACACGTTTGAAGTTCGTAAGTGAATAGATTTATTCACCTTGACCTTGACCTGCTCTCTATGATAAGAAGAAGAAGAAAAAAAATGAACTAGCCTGGCATTTATTCGATTACATCCTCATGTACTTAGGCAAAATATCATTCGATTCAATTCTTCTTCATCTTCATCTTCATCTTCTTTTTCTATTTCGAAAGACAAACTTAAACAATTAAAATCGAACAGCCGTTCATCACATGCGAAAGAAATAAATCATTTTTCTTTCGCGTTCTACTTCACACATTCTAAACAGACAACTTGTAACAGCCACTTTTTTTTTAGGATACTCGATTGATCTATTACATGGCACTTTGCTTCTTTATAGTAATTATCTTTCAAGTACTTTTTTTTCCTTCTTGTTTGCTTAATGATGACATAACATACAGAAACATAAACTCGAAATGACTTCGTCTATTTTTTTTCTAGATTGTAACAAAAAAAAATGTTCATATTCGTTTCTTATCTAACTCTTATTTCATTATCATTAATCCACACGTGTGATATATTTGTTGGTATGACATGTACATGTTATGAATCGATTGATTTACGTTGTACAATGTCGAAATTAGCACCATTACGATTAGTTACATCAACGAAAAAACCAACATTTCAATCGATCGATATTAAATTTCAAGCTGATGATAATATCGATTTAAATCAAGATTATTTTCTTCTATTAAATGATCTTCTATCAAATACAAGTCAACAATCACTTTCGATAACATTACGTTTTCAAAATTTCTATGCATTTCATGCTCAAACGGGCACATTTCGAAATCTTTTCAAAGGTCTAACCAAATCTTATTCACGTTTGACAATTGAATTACATCCATTACGTGCTAAATCGATATTTTTCGAACGAAATACATTCGATCATTTACAAGTGGATGAACTTTCAATTTATGCTGATTCGTTGACATCTTCATTTGAATCGATTTTTAATAATACGAATATAACACATTTAAATATTGAAGGTGCTACTGTAGCACATGATCCATCATTAACATCGAAGTTTACTGGACAGATTCGTTCATTGAAAATGACACGAATGATTGATTCAGTTAATAGTGATGAATTTCCATCGTTTCCCGTTCAAAGTTATACAATTGAAGCACATAAAATGCGAACTTTGGATGCATATTCATTTATCAATTATACACAACTAACTGGTTTGAATATTATTCAACCGGATGTATCGATAACCTCACGTGTTCTACAAGGATTAGAATATCTGTCGAGTTTACGTTCGATTTCATTCGATGCCGAACGTATTGCAGATGGTGCATTAAAATATGTTAAACATATTCAAACGTTAACTCTTGGTTCATATTTAAAAATGCTCGATACTGAAAGTATCAATTCGTTGACATTATTACAACAATTGGACATTCGTTATGTGCAATTTTCATCTTTACAAGCGAATACAAGTTGTGCACTTGCTGATTTTATTAATCGACGACGAATGTTAGGTTTAACGGTTTATTTACCGTTGGAAAATCCTGAATGTGATTGTATCTTAGTTTTTCTTAACAATATGATTGATAATGGTGATCAATTGACTAAATGTCAATCGATTTATAATGATCGTTGTGTGTTTTCATCATGTCCAATTGTATCCGAATATTTCACAAGAAAACAACGAGAAAATCAGCCAGTTAAAATTAATCCTATTGTACCATCGTTTGTAACAGCACCATCGATTGTACCACCATCGATTGATTTCAATGAACAAGATTCACCATTCTATCCCGATTCACAAGAACATGAAAAAACAACGATCAGAGTTGTTATGGAACCAAATATTTATGATGATTTTGAAGAAGAAGTTATTCTAAATCTTACAGCACACACAACTATTCTTCCACCACCACCACCATCATCTTCTGTATCAGTAGGTACAACTGCAACCACTACAACAACCACTACTTCAACCACCACCACCACAACAACAACGACAGTAGAAGTAACAACAGCAACACCATTTCTATTCGATCCAGAAGATTCTGAAAATGACTTTTCAACTCCCTACATGAAACGTCTTCAAACAGACATAAAATCCTATGGATCTGCAAATTATTTAATTGTCTCCTGGATTCCATTTGCAATAATAGCATCATGTTTATTTCTTTCATTAGTTATTGCAATGATTGGCTACATAATCTATCACAAACGACGTACTGTTTCGTTCAAACTTGTTCCCCAAACACCACCTATCATCTGAAGATTTCAAACAAAACAATAATTATCTTCAATCAGATCTAGTCAGACTGATAGGAAACAATAAAAGAACATGGGGGTCAGATAAGATGAGAATGTAATTGAACTCACTTTCGCGTCTACTTCTTCTTTTTCTTCTTCTTTCTCAATTCATATACACTCACATACTCATCTTTTGTGATAGTGATTAATTGAATCGCAACAGTTTATCTATTTGTATTATATTCCATCTGAAACATTTTCTCTCATTATGATTAGAATAAGTCACCGTTCAGTATTCTCATTTTTCTTCTTTTTATGTGTGCGTGTATCTTCGTGTGTATGTGTGTTATCTTACGTTTTTCTTTCTTTTTCTTGTTGATAGTGAATTGTTCTAATGAATATGCAAGTAAATATCGCTTCAAAAAAGACCTGTCATTTCTCAAGCATCGAAAAGCGAAAGTCACAATCAAGAGCATGAATATACATTGCATAGAAAATGAGTGCTTTTTAAAATATGCACCTATGCGTGTGTCATTATTTTTCTTATTGAAATTTCACAGACCGACAAACTGATAAAAACTATTCGTCATAGAAGAGAAAAGAACGATCGAGAATGTTCGATTTTAAAAAGCTAAATATAACAGTCTCGTCGAAAATAAATATTTTGTTAAATGACTACAAATAATTAAACAAGCAAAGCCATTCTTCACGTTTGTTTTCATTTCCACTAGAGGTCAGACTCGTCCTATAACCAATACCGCAAATATTTCCATGTAATCCAAATAATACCATTATCGACAGAACAAAACATGCTAGATTATTCTCGAATGGTCGACGAAGTTCTTGTTCTTCTTACTTACTACACGTTCTCATTTGTTTCTTCCCTCATTCTCTCTTCCGAACGCGTGTCGCTCGCTCGGTCATCGAACGACTTCTTTATATTTCCGTTTATTTTAGATTAATCTTACGCTCTTTACCAATTTTTTTCTCTCTTTTTCATTCCAAATAGTTTCATATTAATAATACTAAAATGGTAAGTCAAATCAATAGACTATCCTCTATCGTACTAATGGACCTCTTTTTTGTAATTAGGCTGTTGTGGGTCTTGATATGGGTAACTTCTCTTCATACATCGGCGTTGCTCGTGGCGGTGGTGTAGAAATTATTGCAAATGAATATTCCGATCGTCTTACTCCGTAAGAAAGAAAAAATTTTTCCCAACATACAATTGATTTTCTTTGTTTTTTTTCTGTAGAACTTACGTCACATTCGAACGATTAACTCGATCAATTGGTCAAGCATCGAAAGCTATGGAAGTAACACACGCCAAAAATACAATCTCGAATTTCAAACGATTAATTGGCCGTCGTTTCCACGATTCTCATGTTCAACAAGAAAAACAACTTAATTCCTATTCAATCATCGAAGGAAACAATGGTTCTGTTAATATTGAAGTAAAACGAAACGTTTTTTTTGTTGTTGTGTTTTTTCTTTCAATAATCTTCGTCGTTTCAGGTCGATTATCTTGGCGAACGTAAACGATTTACACCCGAACAAATAACTGGCATCATGTTTACAAAATTGAAACAAATCACTGACACTGAATTGAAAACCAAAGCTGTCGATTGTGTTATCGGAGTATGTGTTATTTTAAAAGATCGATTTGATCATTATTTATTTTCTTCTTCTCCTCCTCAGGTACCTTGTTTTTTTACTGATGCTGAACGACGAGCCATGCTCGATGCTGCGCAAATTGCTGGCTGGAATTGTCTTCGTTTATTGAATGAAACAACTGCCGGTAAATTGAACTCGTTTTCGCAAAAGAAATTCTATTGAATTTTTTTGTTTAGTTGCACTTTGCTATGGTATCTACAAAGCTGATCTTCCTGAACCAACCGAGAAACCACGACTTGTTGCGTTCGTTGACATGGGTTACACAGCTTTACAAGCGTCTGTTGTTGCATTTAATAAAGGCAAATTGAAAATGGTCGCAACGGCATTCGATCCATCGTTAGGTGGCCGAGATTTCGATCAATTAATTATGGATCACATGCGAGATGACTATCAAAAACGATTCAAAGTCGATTCCTATAGTACAGTTAAAGCTAAACTACGGTTACGTGCCGAATGTGAAAAAGCCAAAAAATTAATGTCAAGCAATGTTCAACCCATTCCAATCGGTTTAGAATGTTTTATTGATGATAAAGATGTGAACGGTAAATTGTCACGAGCTGAATTAGAAGAATTAGCTCAGCCAATAATCGATCGTATTCGAAATACACTTGAAAATCTTCTTAAAGAAGCTAAAGTCACGCCTGAAGATCTTGAATCAGTTGAAATCGTCGGCGGCTCAACACGTATTCCAATTGTTAAACAACTTGTTCAAGATATTTTCCGTAAACAACCAATGACAACAATGAATGCCGATGAAAGTGTTGCACGTGGTTGTACATTGATGTGCGCTATCTTAAGTCCGACATTTAAAGTTAAAGAATTTAAAATCGAAGATTGTCAACCCTATCCAATCACATTATCATGGCAAGGCGGTGTCAATGAAGACAATGAAGTTGAAGTCTTCAGTCGATGGAATGCGATACCATCAACGAAAATGTTGTCTTTCTATAAGAAAGAAGCGTTGACTGTCGAAGCACGATATTCATATCCGAATGATATTCCATTTTCTGAAGCTCGTATTGGTCAATATACAATTGAACAAATTCAACCGCAACCCGATGGAACGCCATCGAAAATTAAAGTTAAAGTTCGTCTCAATCGTAACGGTATCTTCGATGTTACACAAGCATCGTTAATCGAAACAATCGAAGAGCCCAATGCTCCAGCAGAAGAATCCATGGAAACAGCAACACCACAACCTACAGAAAACAACGGCGAACAGTCGCAAGATCAACAACCACCAGCAGCTGAATCGATGGAAGAAGGCGCAGCTACAACAAATGGCACTGCTGCAGCTCCTGGTAGCGGTGATGCTCAACAAGAAGAAACAGTCGGTTTTATATTTTTTCACTCGATTTTTATTTTGTTGTCGCTCTTTTGTTTTGCAGGGAAAAGACGAAGAAGGTGCCGATGGTAAACAAAAATCTGCAACGAAAAAGAAGAAGAAAGAAATCGACCTTCCAATCACACCACGTGTACCAGGTGCAACCAAATCCGAAATCGATCGTCTTATTGAACAAGAAGTAACCATTATTTTCATCTGTTTAATTGAAATCTTAATCCGATTTGTTTAGCTCGAAATGATTTCTCAAGATAAAAAAGAACGTGAACGTTCCGATGCGAAGAATGCTGTCGAAGAATACGTCTATGAAATACGTGATAAACTCGAAAGTCAATTCGAACATTACACCGACGAAGCAACACGTGAAAAAATACTCGCCAATCTTCGAACAACTGAAGATTGGCTCTATGAAGACGGTTCGAATCAAGAAAAGAATGTCTACGTCGATCGATTGAAGAATTTAAAGACTCTTGGCGAACCGATTCGTACGCGTTATCAAGAAGCCGAATATCGTCAACAATATATGCAAGATTTAATTAAATCGATTCAACGTATCGATGAAGCTATTCAAGTTTATCATACGAAATCAAGCGACAAATACGCACATCTTACACCAGCTGAAATCGAAAAAGCAACGAAACTATTAACTGACAAACAGGCATGGTACGATCAAACAGCGAATCGTTTTATGTCATTGAAAAAACATGAAGATTCGACTGTACTCTGTTCACATATCAAACAAGAACGTGATACATTGGAAAAAGAATGTTGGGCAATTTTGAATAAACCAAAACCAAAAGTTGAACCACCGAAAGAAGATCCAGCTAAACAACAGCCACCACCACCTCAGCAACCAACACCCGAACAACAACAACAACAACAACAACAACCGAATGAAAATCAACCATCGATGGAAGTCGATTAATTTTTTGATCTCAGCTAAAATAACTTTTCACGCTTGTTCTTTGTTGTGTCATTGCATGTTCTCTCGTTTCTATTTCTGTTGAGTGATTATATCATTCTCGCATCTTTAGCTTCAAACCATATATTTATGTCCAACTCGTTCTTTTCTTTTTTCGCGTACGGTCTGTGTTATATCCGGTTTTTCTTTACTTGCGATGTTGTACGCGTTTATTTCGTCTCAATTCGAGAACAAAAAAAAATAAATAAATAAAAAACAGCATAAAACGATGATACGAAATAGCCAAGAAAATAGATACAAGCCATCATCTTCTCAGTTGGATATCTTCTCGTTAATTACACGCTACGATGCGTTAAAATGTTTATCTTTAAAAGAAAACGAAATGTTCATAATTCTCCTTGTCTTTTGATTCTGTCATCAATTAACTTCTCTAACGGAAGTAGATATTCATCAACACAACGAAACTATTCTATTGGCTCGTGTTTTTCTCTCTCTTCCTTCTGACCGAAAGAGAGAGAGAGAGAGAGAGAGAGAGAGAGAGAGTGAGAGAGAGAAATAGAAATTCATTCCTTCTCTTCTTGAGTGTTTATTGAAATCGACTTGGAAGTAGGTGAGAAATAACAAAAACAAGAGATGTGTTAGCTTTTTTCTCACACGATTGCTATCCAATTCTTTAGAAGTCTAATGAATGATGATATTTATCATCGTGAATCTTTCATTCCCCAATATTCACATTCGACAATAACAAGAAAATTAACTGACATGACCAAACAATCGCGTTATTCAACGACAGGCATTCTTCAATTAACTCTTCACATAACTGAAAATCATTTAACATTGAAAAGTAAAAACTATCTTTTAGAAAATCGACAAAAAAACAACACATTCTTTCGATTTAGTTATTCGTGTCAAAGGTTTGTCATCGTTGATTTCGAATATCCTTATTAAAATAACGATTATTCCCGATTTAAAACCACTCGAATGTTACACACGTATTATTCCATATCGAAATCATACGGGAATATTCAACGAAAAATTTACATTCGAAATTAATGACGATGACATTTCGAAACGTTTATGTTTGTCAATCTATGAGTCGAATCAAATGAATTTTCAAGGATGTTTGTCTTTTGGAATGCGAAATACATTGAAAAAACAAAAGGTTCGTTTGTTTGTTTCTTTGGATAGAAATTTAACCTTGTTTGCATTTTAGCTTCAAGGTTGGTTCTATTTATTACCTGAAGATATTGGCCAATATCGACATAAACAGTTGACAAATATCGATGAGAAATTCGTGTCGAAAATCAATCGTGATATAGCTGATTTAGAGGAATGCCAATTGACTATTTCGAGAGGAGCAAATCATTCATTTGGCTTTACGGTTGTCGGTGATAATCCGACATTTATCGGAAAAGTCACAGACAATAGTCCAGCAGCTTTATGCGGACTGAAATCGGGAGATTTTATCGTGAAAATCAACGGACAAAATGTCTCTCGTGCACAACAACGAACTGTATCGAATTTAATCAAGTAAAACCAAAAAAGCAGCAAACTTTCATTTGAACTCAACATTTCGTACTTGTAGACATTTGAAACATTCAGTTACATTGGATATTCATCGTTATCCAACTCGTGATGTTTGCTCTTTTGATTCATCGACGTGCAGCGACTCATCGAATCCATTTCGTCCGTATATCGATCTCGGACAAATCGGAAACTATATCGAATCCAAGCCAGTTCTTAAACCAATCTACGAATCAATAAATTCATCTCTACTCGCGATTAAAGGCTCGCCAACGAATACATTCATTTAATATATTCAAGTGTGAAAAATCCATTAAACATCGATTCTCACACTTGAAATCAATCGTGTCAAACGAAAAAAAAAAATTTTTTTTTCTTCTTTTTTATTTTTCACATAAAATAACTTCGGATAAATATATATGTATGTATATGTATAGAATGACAACACCACTGTTTGATCACTATATACAAGTATAAAAAATATACACTATACAAAAAAAAGAAGACGAAGAAACGTGAACGTGATTAGAACAAGAAGAAAAAGATGAAGAAGAAGAAGTGCGTTGATTCGGTTGTGACGGACATCACATAAATTGAGGTAGATGCGTGTGGGATAATCAAGGTCATTTTCTGCGTACTAGCACCACAATCTACATATTCACAGAGCGTACTGTTATGGCAGAATAGCAACAAATAAAGAACTCATTCTCTCTAACTCTCTCTCTCGCTAGGTACGTTGAAGTATATACAGAAAAAAAGAACGAGCAAACGAACGAAATAGTTAAGGAAATCCACCACCAATATCCATTTCATTTTCGAAACCGAACGATGTCGATGAAAGAAATGGATCATGCGTTAATGGCGACAATGGATCGTTCGAAGGATTGCCTCCGACAACGCCTTGTGCATCATTACTATCTTCATCGACGATGCCAAATGCTGAGAGTGAATCGAGTGCTGAAAAAGAATCAGCAAATGTGGCAAAAATAGGCGTCGAAGGTGGGACTAGAGGATTGTTATTTAACGACGATGATAATGACGATGGTTCTTGTTTGACAGCATTCGAATTGACAACTGCGATGGCTGGCGTGCTTTTTATTGCTGCTGTTGTTTGTGCTGTCGAAGGTGGTGAAAGACTGTTGATCGGAATGCCATTTAACAAGCATTTCCTTTCTAATTCCTAATCGAGAGAAGAAGAAGAAAAAACCGCGTTCTTTTCTCGGTTTTTTGTTGAGTGCTGTTAACTAACTTTGATTCGTTCGTGCAAAGCAACATTTTGTTCGGTGAGCATTTGACATTTTTCATCGATTAGTGACGAATTATCGTATTGTCGTCTCAGAATTTTAATATAATCAACCGATGCACGTAAAATCGTGCCTTTATTTTGTTTTGAATCTCTACAAAAACAAAGTTAACGAACAAAAACAAATAAATTCCATCACATACATTTCAGTGCCTTTAGGTAACAAAGTACCTAATTCTTTAATTCGATCATTGATATTAAATCTTCGACGTCGTTCAACTGCAACAACAACAACTTCACTCAAATCGTTGACGTTTTTCTTTCGTTCTACGTACTCATATTGTGATTATCTTTTTTCTGTCGATCACGTATGACAAGTCTCATTTCATCGTCAGTTAATGGCAAGCCGATTTTCGCTTTTGCACTTAGAATATTCGTCGGACATGATGATGAATGTCGACTACTACTATCAAGGCCATCTTTTGATAATGATGAAGATAAAAAAACTGAACTCGTATGATCATCAGCAAGTGTTGTTGATAACTTAAACGAAGACAAACATTTCTGAAGCTGTGAGAATTTTTCTTTTTCCTACTCGAGGTGTGATGTTAATCCCATGAGAATGACTATCGATACTTCCGCAAGTGACTTCATCATTTAGTTGATCATCCATCTGAAAAGAAAAACATGTAATTAAATTCATCGCCTTTGCTTTTTCGTCGTTGATTAATTACTTCAGATGTGATTTCACTATCAGGCGAAGATTCTTCTTGAGGTAACTAAAGACAACAACAGCAAAAAAAAACGAAAATATATTCAAAATTTTCAATCGACCTACAACTGATGGTGGTGCATCGTCGGCGACTAGTGTTTGTTTTCGAACTAATTGATCCAAATGATATTGCGTTGGGTTTTCGAGGCGAGTTTGAACAGTCTACGAAAGAAAAAACATTCGAACAAACAAAGAAATCTTACGAAATTACTTGAATCAATTGTGTCGGTTGGATTGTTTGTTTAAGTAGCAAAGCAACAGAATCTAATTGTTTGGTTGTTGCTGACGATGAAATACGAATTGAATTCGATGGATTGGTTATTCGTATTGGATTCGAATCACGAGTTAGAAATGACGATGAATGTGGCGATAGACTCGTACTAATCGAGTTCGGTGGTGTGCGTTGTTTACTTGGACTTTCATCGGTCATTTGACGACGTAATGAACTGCCTCCCGAACGTTTGTTTGAATTTCTGAAAAACGAACATTTCGTTGCAATTTTTCGATCGTTTATAAAAATCAATTCTTACGTTGGTTTAACAACTCGATATGTTGACTGATTCGATGATAAAAGATCTTTGAGCATACTTTCATTTAAATAATTATTTCGTTGTTGTTGCTGTTGTTGTTGTTGTTGTTCATCAACCAATTCAAAATCCAAATCCGGTAAATTTGGATCGGATGAATTAAACATTTTTTTCGTAATATATTGTATATGTATTTATATCTCCAACAAAAAAAAACAACAGACATACAAATCCTAGTCAATCATGTTGTCAACGAATGATACTGGTAGGTGGGCCCGTGTAATTTTCAAGGGTACACCAAACAGCTGTTTTGATTGTAAGCAAAAAAGCAATGTAAAGAAATAAACAAAAGCATATGTATCTCGATCTATTGATGAGTGCAAAAAAGAGAATCATGATAAAGGTTCGAGAATGTCGCTAATGTAGAATTTATCGACCAATAGCATTGACGAAGCGAAGAAAAATGAATGAAACAAACGAACAAGCATCTAATAAATGACTGTTTATGCTTATCTGATATTTATATCAATGAATCATACTGAGAAATGCAATTAAGATGATAAATATCTTAATGGACTTTGTTGATATTCGTTCGACTTTTATTTAAAATAAAACGAGACTGCACTGCATCATCAGACAGTATTTCAAAGAATTAATTCAGGCATATATCCGACTATGATAATCATATAATCAAAAAATGAAGTATATTTAAATCTTGTTTTTGTCACTGCAAATGATTACGAGGTCAAAATCAACTTGACGACAATAAGAAAAAGAACAATTTGTTCTATATAAAATATTAATATTTTCTTCGATCGGAACAAAGAGACAGAAAATCAATAGAAATGTACTAATAAATTAGTTTGTATTTGACGGTCGTTTTTTTTGACTGTTAAAAATAAAAATATATGAAATCTTTGCGAATTGGTCTATCTGAGCTCATTTGAAACCTGTTGATGCCGAATCAAGACAAATAAGAATTGAAAATAAATTGATTTTTTCTTTTTTTTGTCTGTTGTTAAGTTGTTTGCTTAACTTATATTTACATTTCATTCGCTTGTGTAATGAGGAAACGAAAAGCACATAGAAACGAATAGTAAGTATACAAAGATTTTTACGAGTAATGTTACAAAAACATTTCTTACAATTCCATTATCGACATCACACATACACCCTTGTTTCTTGTAGACAAAAAAAAGCTTTTTTTAATGTTCGTTCATACGGTTTTCTTTTTGATCCTCTTAATCAACGATTGTGTTTTCGGTCAGTACGATTTGAGTAATGTCTTTCCGGGAACACGAATGTCGGTCAATGATGATATGTTCGTTTCGGCTTCGAATTCATTCTCGAATTTTGCTGTCGTTATGCATCCATTTCGAAATGCAGCTAACGGCGGACCGATTCGATGCAATATGAGATACAATACAACTGATCGTTTCGTGCATAGTGTTGCTGTACTTGGCATAGAGAAAAACAGTACGAATGCGGAAAATTTCAAGTTTGTCTACGCTGCTGAACGTATGTCAACCAAAACGCCGTATGTTTGCGTTGGTTCAATAGCTAAATCAACGTGCATATCACGTTCACAATGTACGGATTTGCCTGGCGATGGTAATCAGCAAGCTTATTTTCTTATTGGTGTCGATCGAAATGGAACTTATGCGTACGGTTTTACGACTTCAGTTGCATTTAAATTGGATATCTATGAAAATCGACTTATTTTGAATTTAACAACCGAACAAATTTGGCCAGGCGCTGGTTTTGTACCGCATGGCTTGGACATAGCTGATACATGGGGTGTCGTATCAGGCTACGGTTATGCCGATGTAGTAAAGAAGATTTATACAGCACAAGGTTGCTGGATAAATCTAGCGACTTTAATCAATGTAAAATGTACGCTATTGACATCGGAAACGACGTTTTTAGTCCCATCGAATGTCGAAAGCTATAATGATCTTTATGAACTACCGGTAGCCATTCGAGGACAGAAAGTAGTCGTAGGTATACATCGTCTTTCATCGGCAGTTGTTCTAAGAAATATAGGAACATCATTAAATGTTACAAAAGTTCATACAGTATCCTATCCTGATGCTTCATCATTCGGCCGAGTTGTTGATTGGGCAGATGATACGAGTCTGGCAATATTAATTCAAAATCCATATGAAACAATATGGTCAAAATCACAGATTTTTGTTTATGATGAAAATTCAGTTGCATCGACAACGCCATTGTTTACATTTCCGAATAATCAACAGATCGTAGGTTTACGTCTTTCGAAACCGTCGTTTGCTCGATTTGGAATAACGATCGGTGGAAATATGGCGATTTTAACGGACAATGCAGACATTCTAATCATTCCCGTTTCAGCACCAGGCTATGCATCGCAATGGATCAATACAACTGAACAAGTCTTTGTCTTTTATTTCGAACCAAAATTATGCATCGGAGGAACGTATAAAAATCGAACGAGTCTCGGCTCCTGTCAAATCTGTCCGCCGAATACACAAAATTCAGGAAGATCATCACAACCTGTTCTTGAATGTACTCGATGTGATAATTCATCGGGAAATTCATTCTGTCCGTTAGCTTCATTGGCGAACACAGATTTCGAGAAGATTTCTTCATACAGTCAAGCTGTTGCTTATCCTGAAACAGGCGATACAACTGACATCGAAGATCTTCTCATGAAAAACATGTTTCAAATCGGTTCGAACAGTCGTTGTTTAGTCATATCGCCGTTACTTTGGACATTAGTTGTCAGCGGTATATGCATACTCGTGTTAAGTATTATGGTTATAGTAAAAGCTTGTGGTTGTAAGAAATTTTTAAAATATCGAACACACATTAAAGAAATCTTCAAACATACGGATATCATTGGTGAAGGTGAAATGTGGGCTGGAGGATTAGCAACATTAGCTATCATCGTGCTTGTTTCATTTTCCTATTGGTTTTCAGTATCATTTATTCGACGTTATCCAATCGAAAATGTGTTTGAACCAGCAAACTTTGCTTGTGATCAAACAATTATAAATGCACAATTTTCCACCGGCTTAGAACTTCTCGATATACCGAAATCTGAAGAATCGAAATTAATCTTCGATCTTCTCGATCAACAAACATTTATTCTCACTGTTGAATTGATTAATACAGGTTTTTCATGTGATTCAATAACAACACAAGAAAATCTTGTCAGTGGAAAATATGTCACCTTGCAACCCGATTGTAAACAAAATATGAACGACTCAATTACATCAATAACATTTCCATTACCTCGACATCAAACATCGGTTCAATTGAATATGTCGGGACCGTATTGGATCGGTGCACTTCGATTGTGTATTCGGGGCGAACGTCGCTCCGAAGAGAGTAGCACTTTACGTGATCTTGACTTCTGTGAAGTTTATTATACGACTAATGAAGCCATCGGTCGTACAATATATATACCTATAACATTCATTAAAGATATTAATATGACTCACGCATTGGATTCAGCGGATTCGACAACTTATTCCGGCTTATGGATGCCGACATTTACAACACCTCCGCTTTCTGATGAAGCTTATTATGTTGAATTCGGTAATTATTTACGTTATACATCATCATTGACAGTGCTTGAAATCGTTCTTGATGAACGGCCATTTTATGTTAAAAATATCCAAGAGCCTATTGTTCGTACGGCAGAATTAATATTTCATGGTTTATTATTTACTTCGCTTTGTATTGAATTATTTGCGTTTTCCTTTCTTTTAATCAAATTATTTATTATTCCTTTCTTACGTTGGATTGCTTATTTGTGGAGAAGATGTCATTCAAAAAAGGAGAAATCTTTTGAAGAAATGCAAAATCAATCGACATCATCGCAAACTGACTTTGATCCCATTGAATTTGTCAGTAGACTTTAGTTTATCTAGATTTTTTTCTTTCTTCTTCGAACAACAACAACAAAAAACAATAAACATCGTTAACAAGAGAAAAAGAAAACGAACTGCATCTAAATCTGTATGTGTTATTTGCCAATTGAAAATGATCGGCCATTGGAATTATGAATTGGTAATGTTGTTGGCTCGATTAATGTCCATTCATACCAAACTTGTGACGATGAACAACAACGCCAGAAATTAAGTTTAACTTTCGAATTAGCTGATAAAGTCACTGGTTCCTAATGAAACAATAAACAAGTTCAATCCTTTTTGAATATCATTCATCTTGTTTCATACTCGAATCGGAAAAAACATTGGAAACCAACTGATCAAATTCTTCGAATGTGTATTTGGTTCAATACCTGAAAATGAATTGTTATTGATTTCGAATTTCAATCATCAATCGAAAACAACATACTAATCGATATATCTTTGTACAATTTAGCTTCGAAAAATCCTGCTATACCATGCATTGTACCCGTTACTGGAATGGTAAATTCAACTTCGGCATATCGTGAATTGTCAATTGGATCTAGACTTAAGACATTGATTTTCGTTTCTTTTTTCTCTTGAACCTACTCGAATAATTCGGATGATCAAACGTAAATAAAGGTTTTGTTTCGGATAAATAAAAGCAATTATGCAAATAAACAACAAACGGTGTTTCAAAATTTGCCTAAATCAAAAAACGAAATTTTCTCTCCTTTCTTTCTGTTGTTTTTTCTCAGTTACATAATAAGGTTTATTCGCATCTCGATTGTATAGCAATTCCGAGAAGATTTTCGGTGATTGTATCGGACAGATATATGATGTATACGAATAAGGAATGCTGATTCCATCGTCTAGATAGAGAAACTTTTTGTTTTTTTTATTAATTCGACAAATCTTTCAAATTCACCTTTCAAATATCTTTGAGCACCATCGAGACATTCAGGCGATAATTCATTATCACCAAATGAGCCCAATAATTCACTTATCATTATATCAGCTTTAGCATCAGTTTGCCATGAACGCATATCTTCGTGAATGATTGTGACACGATTTCCCCAGGTCGATCGTTGTGCATAGAGACTAACGAAAGAATGATTGATTGATCGATTCGTTTATGTTCGACTCGTTAAACTTACGAGATGATGGCCATGGGATTTTTTTCGACAGCATAAACATGAACTTTGTATTTAGCTCGATCAGCAGCTTCGAGTGCTCGATTAACCAATGGACCTCGACCTGCACCTACGACCATAATCGTTCTGAAAATACGAAAAACTTCAATCAACCCCTCTGAAATATTTATTTTTCTCTTCTTATACACTAATTTTTTCGGATCATGTCGATCGATTAATGCATGATAAACAGCTCGTTCGTATTCGATATATTTAATTGGATCTTTTTCGAAGATTTCATATGTTCGAGATTCAAGATTATCAGCTAATGGTTGTAATGGTACTTGTAAACGATCTTCATAGCCATGAGTAAATGATTCTAAGACTCGATTAGTCGGTTCAGTTTGCTAAATAGTTAGATGATATCAAGTGAAGAATATATTCTCATGTTGGATTTACTCGTGTCACATGTTTCAGATATTGTAAATAGGGTTCGAATAGATTCGAATCTTTTGGATTAAGTCCTTTGATAATAAATTGAACTTTTAACTAGAAAAGATTGATTTCGTGTTTTTCTTCTTTTCTATTCATTGAAATTCAATTACTTTAATTAATTTAATAATAAATAATTGATGAGCTGGCGAAAGAACAGGAAAACCTTTGGCATTCGTAGTGAAGATTTTCGTTGGCAAAATAACAGCACGAACTGGTTCACCTAACCAACGTCGTTGTGCTTGTTCACTGGGCACATCATTTGATAATTCTAGATGTTTTTTTTTTCGTTCAAAAACAATCAGTTTAGTTCAATGAATAAACATCGTACCTAAAACCGGATAAACTTTGCCATGATAGTCAAGTAGTTTGTAAATTTTATTCCACCAAAGCCACGGTTGGAGTTCGGCTTGTTCATCATCGTTTTCAAAATTTCCCGATGCACGTGTCGGAAAAACAAACCAATACTATGAACAAGAACAAATATTTAGTCATTGATGCAAAAAAAAAATCTTTTGCCCTTACAGCAAAATAAAGAGTATTTAATGTACTAGCAACAATTCGAGTTAGATTCGTTACATTCTCATTTCGAATACGTAGAATAACACGAGCCACACTGAAATATTGTGCAGCAGCTAATTCCTCTTGAAGTAACTTGAAAAATAGATTTTTTTTTCTTTGAAAAACTAATTGAAATCGAAAAATCTATCGTTTTACTTTCGTTGCTTTAGTTCGAATATGAAGATCGTTTGAATCAACATCGATGACATGTTGAATAAGTGCAACGAGTGCTGTTGACATATCTAAACATTACATTGATCAAATGATTATTTCGACATTTATTTTTGATTGAAATTTACCGGCACTTTCGCCAACGCCCTTCAATCGACTTGCAATTGCCGGCCATTTGACTTGCGTTGCACCATAGGTTGTTAACAAATCTGTGCCATACTGTTTTCGAAAGATTGGCAAGACCAAGAAATCATATTTTTGTGCTGACGCTAACGCTAATGCATCTTTAACATTTCTAATTGACGTAAATTCAATTCCGAGAGAAGGTGTCGATTGTGTAGACATAGTCAAGTTTTACTACTAAAAAGTTTCTCTTTCGAATAAAATCTATCATCGACGTCTCGTACCTCCTCTCAACAGATGTCATGTTAGTTCAAAATTGTTTTTGTCTTTACATTTGACTTCGTTCGAGAGAAAAAAAACTCGATTTATTTCGAACGAATGAAAAGCAAAAATTTGAATTCGATGAACGAAAAAAAACCCAAAATCAATTCGAATAGGAAAACACCGTTGACCAATAGGAATTCTTGTGGCTAAAAAAAAAAGTTGTTTATTTATTTAATCAAAAAAAAGTCACAAAGAAAACATGGTTCAGCATTGTGTCAATGCTGCAAACACAGATTTGGGGAATTATCATCCGAAAAAGCAATGTAATGCGGCTGATGTCGTCGGCAATAAGTCTCCTGTCATGGACAATTCGCTCTATCAACATATTCGAACATTAGGTTCGATGCAAGCTGGTTCCGTTGATTTCGTTTCGAATGTTCTACCGAATCAGACACATTCCTATTCAACTAAAACGAATACGGCGGCGTCATCATCATCATCATCTGGTTACGAATCGATCTCATCGAAATCATCGAAATCTCTATTCAATCGTCTTAAACGTTTGATTAATTTTCCACCAACGAGAAAATCTTTCGACTATCAATTGTCACCGAACGAACAGAAACATTCAGCCTATTCGCCGAAATTATCTCTTCAAGATAATCGAAGGAAATCATCGAAAAAACTTCTCTCGACAACGAATCAACACATTCCATTTCTCTATGGTTTAAAAAACTGTGGAAATACCTGTTATATCAACGCCATTCTTCAATGTTTATGTCATACCGAACAGATTGCTTCGTATATTCTCACTCGAACCTATGAAATCGATATGCGTAATCGAAAGAATGCAGTCAACGAAAATGTCAGTCATTTTAAAGTCACGAAAATATTCATTCAACTTTTTCAAACACTTTGGTTTAATTCATCGAATACAACCACCAAATTTCTCTATGATTTCAAAAGTTTATTAGCTAATCTTAACAAACAATATTCGGGTAATGAACAAAATGATGCTCAAGAATTTCTTCTCTTTCTTATCAATACAATTCACGATGAATTAAATCTTGCGACTAGTCAACGTTCTCGGCAGCTCATACACACATCAACCGATCTAGCTGAACAAGCCTGGATGGAATATATTAATCTCAATCAAAGTTTAATAGCTTCAACATTCACCGGTCAACTTCATTCGAATCTAATTTGTCATCATTGTCAACAAGAAAGTCAAACATTCGAACCCTATCTCCTACTTTCATTGCCTATTCCACAAAAAATCATCAAATCTATTTTTATTACTGTTGTTTTTCTTAATCAATCGCCTAAACAATTACAAATTGGTTTATGTTTGCCGATGAATAGTACAGTTAAAGATGTTCGAGAAACAATTGCACAACAATCGAATCTTGATTTTCATGATGTAAGATTTCACGAGATTCTTTTTTTTTGACTTCAATAAGTTTTTTTTTCTCTCGTGTTCAGATTGCACTCATGGAAATTAATCAACAAAACGGATTCTCTCAAGTTTTTCATGATAGTGAACCGATCACACGTTTAAATCAAGATCTCTATGCGATACAATTTCCATCATCCGAAACAACCGAACAAATTTCATCGACAACTGACGATTCAACTCCGACGTTTGTTAATCTTCTGATTCTCAATCGTGTTCGCTATGCAACCGGTTCGACCGAACGATTCGGTGCACCGATTGGTAAAAGATCCTCTGATTGTTCGTTTTTTAAATCCATTCTTTCGTTCTTTCAGCTGTTCGTGTTCCTCGTCAATCAACGTATCGTTCACTACAATTATCAATCATCAAAGCTCAACATTCGTCAATACGCGACCAAACAATCGACTATGCTCAAGATTATGTTGTTTTTCAAATGACACTAGTCGATCAATATCAAACAACATTACCTAAACCTGAATGTTCCATTGTTCATGATGTTCAATGGCCACTTTACTTCAATAAAATCGACGAAATTCTCGATACATACGTTGGCCAAGAATTAGGCCCGTCACATATTCAAATCTATGCCAATTGGCATGAGAAATATCTCGTCGAATTTCTTTCGAAATGGTCGACGAACGATGACAAACCCGATATTCATCAATCGGTTGCACAAGCTCGTGCAACACTTCTACATCAACCGACATCCTCGTTGATTTCACTCGCTGATTGCTTTTCATTATTCACTCAAACTGAATGTTTAAACTACGTAAATTCTCTCACGTCTTTTCGATTGATTATTCGCAGTATTTTATTTCTAGGATGATGCATGGATGTGCACGCATTGTCGACGAAAAGAGAATGGAACGGTGAAAAAATTAAAAATCTGGACAACACCACCGATTTTAATTATCCATTTAAAACGTTTTTGTCAGACCAAACTTTCGAATGTTAAATTAACTTATCCAATCGATTTTCCATTGAATGATTTTCACATGAAAAAAGTCCTTTCAACCAAAGACAACGAAGAAAATGAGCATGAAACGAACTCCTACGGTCTCTACGATCTATTCGCTGTTTGTAATCATCGTGGCAGCATGTCCAATGGACATTATACATCATTCTGTAAAAATCCTATCACAGAAAAATGGTTTTGCTATGACGATCATCTCGTCACTGAAATCGAACCATCACGGGTCTGTACACCGGATGCTTATATTCTTTTCTACAAACGTCGTCATACGCCGCCGTCTTCATCAGTTTCATCATCGGAACAACAAATCGATTCAATTGAAACTGATCTTAATGAACAATTGAATCTCGATGATGATGATGAAGAATCTGTTGAAGAAACTAAACCACAACCTTTACCACGAAGAATTCTTCCACAAAGACCATCGATACCACCGTGTCCCTTGCCACGAACACGAATCCCACCGACTGAGCCAATTAATAATCCATGGAATCGTTTTAATAATCAACGATATTCGAATGATGAACTCGAACCGAATGTTGTCTATCTGAATTCGGCAACTTTACGATAGAAATAACAGTACGACTACTCGTATATACATATATATCTTCTTATTTTGTTTTTTTTTCTTTTCAATCCATCCGAGCCTTAACTATTGTTTGTTTGTACAGCTCTGTTCTCTGATGTTCTCGCGCGCATTCAATTGACTTTTTCGTTGTATATACGAATATATATATATATACGTTTTTCTATTGGTTGCTAAGTTCATTGGTTCGTGTCAACACATAGAGTTCGCTAATAAAAATTTCCTGAGATTTTTGTTGTTGAATAAAAACTCGAATGAATCAATCCGACAGACGGAAAATGTTCGTCGAAATATTTTCGAAAATGATTTCCGGTTATTTTTCGATTTGTTTTTAAGATTATTTGATTGGTTTGCAATCGAATGTCTTTGTTGACTGACCTTATGGAGGCAATGAAAACAAAGATGGCGATCTTTTTTCTCCGACTACACATGCCCTCTTTTGTCATTTATGCTTTGTCTTTTTTAGTTGTTGAGTTCATCGAAAAAATTGAACATCAATTAATCTATGAAAACACAGATTCATCTTCGATTTCTTTAGATTTTCGAGTGAAACACTTTTCTTTTCTTCTGATTTCTATCGACCGCGAAAAGCTCATGCTGATCGTGTGTCATTTATCATCATGAGTAAAAAGTCGACGCCATTACCTTCACTAAAACGACATTCTACTCGTTCAATAACGACGCCGAAATCAACAACCGAAAAAGACAAATATACATTCGAATCGGACGACGAAGATCATCAAACCAAACCCGTTCTCATTCGTAAATCGAATCTGATTTCCAAACGACCGCGTGGTCGTCCACCGAAAACGCCGGTGTCCTCGTCGAACAGCGAGTCCGAGGAGAAGAAACCGTCGGACAACATTCGAGATAAAATCAAAATCAACTCGACACCGCCGATTCTCATCACACCAAAGAAACGAGGTCGAAAACCGAAGATGCTTTCGGCGAACGTCGACGAACAACAACAAAAAAACGAAAACGAAAACCTTAATCCTTCGTCACCGTTGGCCAACAAACAACGGACAACCGACGCCGATGAGTTCAGTGATGATTCAGTTGACTTCGTTTGGAAAGGCTCGAGTAAAATGTCAATCGAAATTCTCAAACGTCGAATACCGAAAGACGAATCAAGAGATTACTCGTCGATTCAATCCGATCCAACTGCACAACGTAAACGCGCGATTATACCGCGTTTAACCAATTTCGATAATCTTTCGGGTCAACCGATCGAAAATTCCAATTCGACAAACGACGATCGAACATTGAAAAAACCAACGAGCTCAGTTATAGCGATGAACAATGCGTTTCAAAACGATTTCGATTATTCGTACAATGATAAAGGAACGAAAATGTCGACGACGACGACAACAACAGCGAATACAGATAATAAACCACGTCCACGAGTTTATGCTGTTAAAAGTACGACAATGAAAGCACGATCTCAACAAGATTTGTCTTCGGATGTCAAACGAACGAAATGGGGAACTGAAATCGACGATGACGAACAACATTTACAAACATCAACCGACGAACCAACGGATTACGATTACGCACCCAAAGGAAATTACATGAGCAAACGTCCGAACTACCGAGGCCGAGGATCGTTTCCAGGTCGACGTGGACGACCGCCAGGCTCACGACGTCATTGGAACAACGACGATGACGACGACGATTACGATCAATATGAAGATACAAACGCAAGATATGGCTCGAGAAAACAACATTCGAACTATCGAACAAATCGTACGTGTTTTGTTTTAGTTTTTGTTTGACTTTGAAGAATTTTGGTTGTCTGTTGTAGGATCGATGTACGATACGGCTGATGACGATGAATACGATAAAACACGTCGTATGAGTTTAACACAAGCCTATCGTCGTCCGAATGATATTCGTCAGCCGACAATGAACCGTCGTATTGGAATCAACAACGGCAATCATTCAGCATACAAAGTCTGCATCCTCAACACCTAAAACTTTTCAATTCGATTTTTGTCTATTTTTCTTCAGAATGATAATTATTATCATCATCAACAACAACAACAACAATCTCGTCCAACAACGAACGCATCGACAATCAACAGTGGCAACACATTCGTCGCCAAAATCAACGATGCCCAATTGAGTGAAGTCGCCAATCAATCGCAAATCTTCTTTGTTAATATGCCACAACAAGATCAAAAAAATCAGCAAGTTCTCTCGGTTCTCGCGTCCGAACAGCAACAAGTCCTGCCTGTTGCCGTTGTTCAACAAGCCAAAGTCGAAACGCCCGTCAATTCATCGACAAACAACTCATCGGGACAAAATCAAACCTTAGCCTTCACAGTTAAACTCCCCGTTGACACGCCCAAACAAAAGAAAATCCTTCCGAAACCCTCGGCAAACGCGTCTCAATCGGCCAATAATTCCAATTTGTCATCGACAACATCGAAACCATTTGCATGGTCACGTCCACCAGGTCGGATACAGTTAAATAATGATGAACAAACGACCGGTAAAGGTTTAACCATAACACCCATTAATACAGATTTAGATACGATGGAAGCCGCACATGTTTTAGCAACAGCTGCCGATGTCACGATGGCGAATGACGCTCGACGTAAAGCGCAGCAACACGACGATGAAATGTCGATGATGGTCGACGAAACCCCATCGAATATCGTCAACGAAGAAACCGTTCAATGCGAAGACGATGGACAAAAAACATTGGCGCAAACTCTCGGCACGATAACCGCGAATATTATCGATGAAAATGGTCTCGAACATACAGTTATTCTCTCGACTGAAGACGCACAACAATTGCTCGGTTCTCAAGGTGCTATTATCGTCGATGGTGGTAAGTTCTTCAGTCAAACAACGACCTGATTTAGGATTTTTCTTTTCAGATGGTCAACCGATTCCACTTCAACAAGCACAAACACAAACATTTCTCTCGCCATTTGCTCTCGATCAAGCGCAATTACAAGCGCTTCTCGCTCAAGCGGGCATCGATCCGAATACGCCGTTAACCATCGAACAAATCGATCCCAATCAACAACAACAAGTTGCTACTCTTTGTACGTCACCGGGTGGAACACAATACACCGTTCTAACACAAGCACCTGCTCAACAGCAATTCATTCTACAAACTACGACTGAACCAACGATTGCAGCTGCGGCACCGCCTCCGCCACCACCGCCGCCGCAGCTGATTGCGCCCAAAGAAGATCTTTCTTCGCCGCCGAAACGTCGAGCTTTTGCAGTTAAATCAACATTACCAACGAGCGAAACGTACGATGATATGAACGACAGACCACGACGCAAGATCTTCGCAACGAAATCAACGGTTTCATCGATCGGTATGTTTGAGATATTTGAATTTGACTTCATTTTTACTATTGTTCTTCTCTTTATTTAGAATAGATTATTGATAACTGGCGATGGAACACACACACACATAGAGACATATCATCGAAACTAAAACATTAGATTTTTCTTGTTCTTGTTTTGTTTTGTTTCTCTCTTTCTGTACAAAATTGTCTTGTCATTGTTGTTTTAGTTTGCATCCTTTCTTTCTTTTTCTTCTTCTCGTTGAACTCTAAGAGTTCGAACGAACTATTCTTCTCTATGATACATTTAGTAGATTTCACTTATACTCTCTCTCTCTTCGTGTATATCTATATACATTTTCTTGGCCTTCATGATACCATTCACGTGTGTACAGCGTCACTTTGTACATCAAACAAAAGAAACCTATGGAAAAAAACACGTATATATCTTGTATTTGATATATTATTAGCTTTGGGGTTGTCCTTCCTCCTTCTCTCTCTCTTGTTTTCTTTCTTTTCATGATCCTGTTTTTGCCTTGGTTTTCGTTTTTTGCAGTATTATTGTCAATGGTTGATGATTTGAGATGAAAAACAAGAGTTTGCTTTCTTTTCTTTTTCTCCTGTTTTCTCTTTTTTTTGCTTGTTTGGGAAAAGAAAAGAATAAATCTTTTTTTTCTTGTCATGAAAATAGAATAAAAAAATATATGTACTTTGACCTAGGTCTAATCATTTAGTCATGACACAGAGACACACACACACATAGCCATCTGTTTCTCGAAGTAGATCGATGTTTTTGTGTACTTTGCTTGTCAGAAAGTACGGACGGGTATAATGACTCATGTTGCATCAAATATTGCATCAGCGAGAAACTATCTATATAAAGAAATGAGAGATCTGTAGACTTATATTACAGTTCACAATTCATCGAAATCATGCCTTGTTTTGGACGTTTAATTACATTAGCCGTTGGTGTTTACGCCGGTATTTATGTTAGTCAACATTATGAAATTCGAAAAGTCGAATCACCGAAAGAACTCTGTGATCGAGCCAAAGAATATATTGAATCGAAGAAAAAAGTCCCACCAGCAACGACTACCGATGAAAAAACTGTTTAATTATTTTTGTTTTGTATATGTGTGCGATTTTAGTAGATAAAAAAATATTCATTATGATATTATTCTTTTTTATTGTTTGGTTCAATGATCGATTGTTGTCTATTGTTGAAAAAAGTTAGAACGAAAGAATTGATTGGATTCGCCTTTTTTTTTTCTTTCTTTAACGACTCATCTCGTCAGAGATTTATCTCATATTCTTTCAAGTTAGAAATCTTGTGTGATGTGCGAGTGTGTGAATAAACTCCCGGAAACAGATTGCATTCTCTCACCCTCGTTCTATCTCGCGCATACGAGTTTTCAGTTCATTGTCTTTTGTCTGAGTTCGAAGTGCAAACCAAGACGAAGAAGAACACGAGACTTTATTATTATTGAGAAGATCTCGCTTTTCATATACACATATAAGAAAAGAAATATATCATAACGTGTAGTTCATTTTCTAGCTGTTCCTACTGGCCCGAGATCTGTCTGATGAGAAAACGAGTACGAACGCAAAAAATAGAAGAAGAAGAAGGAAAAAAAAGGAAAAAGATAGAACAAGCTGCCGAGCTGTTAATAGTTTTTCCTCTCAGTTTTTTTTTCTTCTTCGCTCTGTCTCTCAGCTTCTTCTTCTCCTTCTTCTTCATTCTCTTGTCGAATAAGTCACGATCGTAGTATTAGAAGGGAAAACCTATCTGACAATAATGACAGCATGCTAGGAAGAAAAGACCAACGATTCTTTTTTTTATCCCTTCACTCTCTTTTCTTCTTAGTATATATGTGAAAAAAAAATCGAACGAGAGAACATCGATGCAAGCAAGAGAAATAGAATCGATGTAGGTCAAATGATCAAGGAATTGAATCATGCTAGAGCGAAGACGAAGAAAAAGAAAAAAAATGCAAACGATAGAAACATATAGAAAAATGTAAGAGAGAAAAAAAACTATTTGCTTGAGCAATAGAACGATGCTATCAATAGATTTCCAATCCCCCATCATACTTAGAACGCATGCAGATGTAGGAAAAGTTTTTTTTTTCTTCTGTAGACGTGATTTGTATTTTCTACAAACAGGTAAACAAATGACAAACTAAACTCAATCGAAAAAGCGAGCATGTTATTGTTTTTTCTTCTTTTTTTTTACTCTTTATTCTTTGCTTCTTCTTCGTTTTCTCTTGTTTGCATATTTTGTATAATTAGATGGATGAATATGCTATTTGAACGCTGAAGAACTGCGATGCTGATGATAGTGACAAGAGGAAATAGAGAAGAAGAAGAAGGAGAAGAGACATTGTCTGATGTTATTATTATTGTTGTTGTAGTTCTTATAGAATAATATGACTTCATTATACATAGATATTAGTTGTTCGATATTGATTAAATAATTCTTATTTGATTCTGTTGTTGTTGTTATTGTTGTTTTTTTTCTTCTTCTTCTCCATATTTCAAAAGTAAATCAATCGAAAATCAACAGATGAATTCAATCACTTTATTTGTATACGAGAGTGAGAACGTGTTGTTCCGTACAGTGTCACATTCTTGCGCCTTTTTCTCTTCTCATTCTTTTTTGTTTTGTATTGCATGCATACGAAATAGCTTTCTATTCTATTGCCTAGAGAACATCCAAACGTTTTGAAGTTTTCATAATCGATGTTGGCTGACTGCTCGTCTGAGTGAGATTGACAATGGCACACACGGGACACAGTATGACAGGATAGCAAATTGCGGAATGATAGGGAGCACCGTCGAAACAATAGACATCCAACAACAAAAAACCGAGAGAAACACAGAATACTTATATATATATTCGTGATACAAAGAGATAGAAAAAAAGAAACACAGACCACGGTTTCTCTTGTCTTTTTCTCTCGTTTTTTTTAAAACGCAACAGTAAAATAAGTTGGTAAGTTGTTTTTCTTTATTACTTGAACGAACAACAAAAAGAAACGTCAGGCGTAAAATTTATCATGTCTGCTAATATAAAATATAAAAAAAAGAGAGGATATACACATGAACAAATGAAGTTTTTCTTTCTCCGTTCTTTTTTTTTTGAAAAGAAATAAAATATAAAATTAAAGGTAAATAATGTTGTAATAATACTTAATTTGATGTTTATTTTTACAGATTATTACTTCGTAAATATACATCTCACGCATGCATGTATGATAAAGAAAAACGAGAGAAAATGAAGATTATGTGATAAAAATTACTTTTCGATGACTTTTAATGTTCGATTAAATGCATACATTAGCAAGAGACATAGATAGGAGAATAAAGCGAAAGATAGAGAGAGAGAGAGAGAGTGAATGAGAAATCGAGAAGAGAAAGAGGAAAAAATAATGCTGCAGGCGTTGCGTGTACGGTCGGTTTTTCCTATTTTTATACTGTCGGTTCGCACGATAGATGTATTGGTTAGCTGAAATCGGAAATCGAACTTGTCATGTTATGGATTTATTTATTCCGTTTTTAGAATTTTAAAATGTTTATTTAAAGACTTCGTATGTGTGAGTGTGTGTGTGTGTGTGTGTGTTTTTCTTGTTTTCTCTAGAGTAGAATTATGCTTGTTGTTGTTGTTGTTTTTGGTTGTATGTTCTTCTCAAGAAAGACGGATGATGAGAGTGAACAAGGCATGAATGCACTAAGCATAATGAAAGAAAGAAGAAACGCTGCTACATCGACGAGAGCGAAAAAAAAGAACATGTCGAAGAATTTGAAGGCTTCAGTAAAGCAATAGCGGTAGTGAATATGGTTTGAATCTCTTGAGAATATCCAATGATCGCATTGCGTTTAGAACTTCGATATGATGAGAGAGCGAAGGAGAGAGAGAGAGGAAGATTTTTCTGTCATTTTTTTTTCTTTTTTAGCTTGAGGAAAGGAATGTTGCTGTTATTTATGATGATTATTGAACAGTTTTATGTCCAGTTTTGAACAAGTTAAAAGAGAAAATGATTGGATAAGGAAATGGAAATAGGCCCGGTGCCTCTAATAGAATAATCACAAAGAAAGAGAGCATCAGGGCGATTGAGCTTTTGTGTCGGAGAGCGCTGCGGTAGCCTTCTTGTCTCATTCTCTTTCTCTCTTTCCGTACAATGATGCGAAATGTTCGTTCAGCGTTGCAACACAGCCAGCCAGCCAGTCAGTAGAATAATGTATTTCCAGATAGGAAACAACACTCATCTAGATAGAAGAAAAGAAGAGATAGAAGAAAAAAAAGAAGAAGAAGAAAGAAGGAAACCTAGTCGTCGTACCAGTTAGAACCACTATAACGCGAATGAAAAAAAAACGAGAAGAAAGAATAATAGCAGCAGAAACGATAGAGAAATAGAGGCAGGCAATGTCAATACTACAAGTAGTGGCTATTGAACATAGAACGAGAGAACAATTGTTTTCTTTTTTGAAAGCCAATTTTTTCACTTGTCTTTTCAGATAGAATATCTATTTATATATGATAGATTCTTGAGCGTTTTTCGATGACATCGGTGCTTGCAAATGGATATTCAACAACAAGATCAACATTTCGAAGTTTATCTTATCAAACATATCGACGGTATAGATCTTGTCAAACAAATGATCGAATAGAAAATTCTCGTTTTTGTTTTTTAGGTTAGCCATGCACAAGGTGGCACTGTGCCATGTCTGTGCTTGTTATCACTGTTGATAGTGATAATGGGGTACAAAATCCTAAATATGAACAATTCTATCAACAAATAAAACAACTTCAATATTCCTCATCATTTTCCGAATCTCTGAGATCAATCGTTCGACAAACATTGATTCGTCGTACACGACGACGTTTACGACCGCAGCAATGTTTGATAAAACATTTGCTTACCTACATGTTAACATTACTTTTCCTAACTAATCATCTTCATTGGTCATTTCTATTTCTTTCCATATCATCAATTAAATTCATGTCTGTTTACGCTCTCAATACAACTTCCGAATCTCAATGTTTACTAATTGAAAATTCCTTTATTGATCGAATTTGTTCGAAAACATGTCGTATGAATAACAAAAATCCATTTGACAATAATGTTAATACAAATCCAGATCTCGATTTCGATTCTTATTATTTGCCATTTTGTTCGAATTATTCATTGAAATATTCAATAGATCAAACGAAATATTCGACGCAGAATTTCACTGAAAATCAATGTCGAATTATGTTAAATGAACTAGTACGATCCGATGAACGAGCTCGACAAGCTTCCATACTATTTGCGAGTTATATGCAAGCGATTGATTCAGCATCGAATGAAAATCGTTATTCAATCATCGACGCTAATTGTCAAGTACGAGAAATGCCAAAAGATGTTTTATATATGAAAATATTGACTTTTCTCTGTCTTTCAGCAAGCTTATCAAACATGGGCGTGTTCAGTTCAAATTCCATATTTCCATCAAAATCATCTCATACCGCCTTGCCGAACGATCTGTGATGAAGTCGAGCGTGTTTGTCCTACATTTAGACCCAGTGATCGACAACCATTATTTGCTGGCCAACCATTGTTCTATTGCAATGGTAAATATAAACGATTGATGAGAGACCAAACGAAAAAAAGACAATGACTCTTCATTTTGTTTTTCTTTTCTGTTCAAGGAGGTCTTTTGACAAACAGTGACTATGGTCAACGGCCATATTGTTTTGACACATGCCATCTACGTGATCATTCCGTTTCGTCATCATCGAAAACATTTGTTGAAGATCGTAAGACGACAATCGAATGTTTTGATATCGAATTTTTACCGTTATCAACAGTATATGATTCCCTGTCGAATCAAACAACTAATACATCACTATCTTCTTCCGCTATATCCATCATATCGTCAATATCATCGTCCATATTTGTCAATCTAGTGACTATGATTATTATATATCGACTACGAACGAATATATTCAATGAATAATGTTGACGATGAGCAAAAATGAAAAATCTCTATTCTTCTTTTCTTATTTTGTAGTTTATAGATAGGCAAATCTATATGTCACACAGTTAAACTATCGAGCTGGTTCTCGATCGAAAAAAAAGAGAATAATAATAATAATAATAAAAGAAAAAAGACAACAAACCGGCTAAGAAATCGATTTGTTTTGTGTATGTATCTATCTTGGATGATTTCTCTTCTGTGTATGAAATTTCTTTGTTCTCTTCATGTGTTTTTCTCTATTCCTTTTTTTTGTCTCTTTCTCTCTTTTCTTCTTCTTCTTTTCTTTTTTGTTCATTTTGTACTATTCAACATCTAATTGATTATTGTTGCTGCTGTTGCTGATAGATCTAGATGAAGAGACAAAGAATGAAACTATAAAAAAAAAACACGTATTAATTCATACTGTCATTAGTCAAATTTGCTTAATTTTAAAAACACTGCAAAATTCATCGTAGGGAGTATTTTTTATTCGCATTCTCATGACTCACACGATGACCTTGTTGGTTTTTTCTTTCTAAAAAATTTCCAAATAAACAACAGAAAGAAAGAAAAAAACCTCATAGCCACGCTTGTTTTTAAGTGTGCGGAAGAAGAAAAAAAACGTACATATTCATCACGAAATTTTATTTTGTGTCATATTTCAACAACATGGAGACAAAAGCAGATGATGTTCTATTTATTTGGTTGGATGATAGTCTTGAAACAACTCGAACTGGTCGAGAAAACACAAAGGCAGTATCAGAAATGGTCAAAGGCAATTTATTAACATTTGCTGAACCGGATCGATGCATTGATTTTATGACAGATGAGGACGAAAAACGAATATTTTTTCTTGTTTCAAATAAATTCGGTCGAAATGTCGTACCATTAATATATCAATATGCTCAGATCGAAAAGATCTTTGTTTATTGTGGTAATCGACAATTTGCTGAAACATGGGCGAAACCAGAATTGAAAGTTGCAGGAATTTTCACGCAGAAAGCAGCGTTTCTTGATGGACTTCGAAATGAAATGTCAATGTGTTCAGCAACTGAACACGTACCGATCAGTTTAGTTCAACCGAATAAGAAAGAAAAATCTGTGAAGAAATTAAAGGATCAAGATGCGAAATATTATTGGTATCAATCGATTATGGATGTTTTACTCTTAATAGCAGATAAGTGTAATCCAAGAAAAGAACTAGTCGACGAATGTCGACGAATATACGAAAATGATGCAGTCGAATTACGTCATATTAATGATTTTGAGCAATATTATAATCAAGATAACGCTATTTATTGGTATACAAAACCATGTTTTGCGTTTCGATTGTTAAATCAAGCATTGCGTACACAAGATATGGAAGTTATATTTCATTTTCGATTGTTTATTTATGACCTTAATTATCGAATTAAAACTCTTTATCTACAATGGTTACACAAAGACGAACCGACGGATCGTGTGCCATTCTTTCGTGGTCAATTGATGGATATATCAGAAGTTAATTTATTAAAAGAAAATCGTAATGAACTTATTTCAATAAATAGTTTTCTCAGTGCAACTGTTGACCGTGCTGTCGCAGAAGCGTTTACGGCTGGCAATCCCAATCAAGATGACAACCCATTAAAATCTGTTCTATTCATAATTGATGTTTTTGGATGTGATGAAGATACAGCAGCATTTGCGTTTATCAAAAAATTTTCATGCAATCCTCCTGAAGAAGAAGTTCTATTTACGATCAACGCTATTTTCCGTATTGAAGACGTTAAAGAAGAAAATAATATTTGGAATGTTTATTTACGTTTGGAAAAACATCAAAATGAACTACAGACATCAATTCGAGATCATATGCTTAAAAATATACGATCTGATTCAAGTCCGGCAGCATTCGGTTGGTTATTATTTCGAAGTGATGATCTCGATAAAGCTGAACGTTATGCAAATTATCTAATCAATGTATTTCCAAATGACCATAGTGAACATGGACATGCTTATAATCTTCTTGGTTTGATTCATAAATCTCGTGGACATTTCGATCAATCGATTAATTGCTTCAACAAAGCGCTTGACATTTATTCGAAAACCGATCGTTCTAATATTAGTCAGCTTATTGCAGTTCATTCAAGTATCTCCTTGGCTTACATTCAAAATCATGAACCTGAAAAAGTGGAACCACATCGTAAATTCATTGAAAATCAATTATCAAATCCATCGTTAGCCAACAATCCATTATTAGTCGCGATAAACGCTCGAATCGAAGGCAAATTACAGCAAGGCAAAAGAAACTATGAAACCGCTTTCACAAGTCTAAACAGAGTTTACGAAGAAAAAGCAAAATCATTACCGACTTCACATCCATCGCTTGCATCGGCGCTTAACGATTTAGGTATTGTACAAGGAAAAATGGGCAGCTATAAGGTTGCATTGGGATATTTTCAACGGGCTTTGAACATGGGAATTCAGACTTTAGGGGATGACCATGCCGATTTAGTTGAATATTATCTAAATGTTGGTCGAATGCAGTATGAACTTGAAGAATATGAATTGGCTCAAGACAATTTCAAAGCAGCATATAATATAGTTGAGAATTTGCCAAGAGGTGATTTTGAGCATCATGTTACGGTATTATTAGCATGCATTGACCAAACTGATGAACAACTAAATCCACGAAGACGTGATTAAATTTCTTTTCGAATAAATTAATTGTAAACTGAACCAATTATTTTTGTTTCTCTTCCTATATACGATGAAATAGACCAAAAAAATTTGTAATTTATATTCATCAAAGTGTGCAAACGAAACACTTTACTACACTTATTTATATTTATTTAATCATGCAACCACAACAAACAT